>ENA-OPLK01000431-OPLK01000431.1-human-gut-metagenome-genome-assembly--contig:-NODE-431-length-8744-cov-2.888250_pt1 | contig 8744 bp, 6 predicted proteins | sample MGYA00241792_ERZ501711 | MGnify/ENA primary metagenome ERZ501711 (study PRJEB25962, sample SAMEA2042204) | human gut metagenome | biome: human gut; feature: human-associated habitat; material: faeces... | reverse complement strand
GACGGTGGCTGGCGACTTGGCTCGCCAAGGATTCAACGTCACCATCTTCGAGGGACAGGCTGAGCCAGGCGGTGTCTTGATGTACGGCATCCCTGAGTATCGTCTGCCTAAGAGCGTGGTGAGAGAGGAAATCAAGAAGATAGAGGCGCTGGGCGTGCAGTTCATTACCAACTGTATGGTGGGTGAGAACAATGTCACCATCGACAGCCTTTTCCGTGCCGGCTATGATGCCATCTTTATGGGTACGGGCACGAGCGTACCTCAAAATATGGACTCTACTCCAGGTGCCAAGTTGCACGGCGTGAGCCAGAGCAACTACTTCCTTCACAACGTGAATGCTTACAACGAGGGTGCCTTGACTCGTGATATGGTGCCTCTGCGTGACGGCGAGAAGGTGGGCGTCATCGGTGGTGGCAATGTGGCGATGGATGCCGCTCGTACAGCCATCCGTCTCGGTGCCGACGTCACTGTGCTCTATCGCAAGACCCAGGAGGAGATGCCTGCCATCCAGAGTGAATATGAGGAGGCAGTGAAGGAAGGTGTCAAGTTTGAGTGGAAGACCACTGTCGAGGCATTCCTCAAGGGCAAGAACGGCCGACTGGGCAGTTGTGTACTCAACACCCCTGAGGGCGAGCGTGTGGAGAAGTTCGATCGCATCTATCTCGCCATAGGTTCCCGTCCTGCCAACCGCATCGTCTCCACGACAGCTGGTATCGAGGTGGACGAGAAGGGCTATGTCAAGGTGGTGGAGCGTCCGTTCGGTATGACCACCCGCCGAGGTGTGTTTGCCGGAGGTGATGTCGTTCACCGTCCGCAGACCGTGGTCTTGGCGATGAAGGCTGCCAAGGAGGTGGCGCAAGGCATCGCCCAGTATGTGGATGCCATCAAGTTGCTTGAGGAGGCGAAGCGCATCGAGGAAAATGGCACCACGGAGGCTGAATAGGATTTAGATCTGCAAAGGCGCAGTTCGCCCGATGGCGAAGCGCAAACGTTATAGACTTTTAAATCGCATTAATATCTTCCAAAACTTTCGATGGGTTTTGGAAGATATTTTTATTTTATATATTTTTGCAAGAAAAATAGCAGAAATGAAGAAACTCTTATTAATGATATGTCTCTTGATGATTGTGGGGTTGGCGAAGGCGCAGAAGACGTGCGTCATCGCCAGTGCGGAAGACCATGTGCCTATCCGTGAGGCGCTCATCCATACCGACAACAACCATTGGGCGCGAACCGACTATCGTGGCTATTTCACCATGAAGTATCAGTTCGATTCCGCCACGGTCTCCAAGCAGGGTTACCTGAAAACCACCATCTATCTGAAGAACCTCCCCGATACCGTCTTCCTCTTGCCCGAAAGTCAACAGCTAGGAACGGTGGAGGTCTGGGGAAAGAACCAGCAGCACGTGAGGGACATGGAGGACCAAATCAGCGAGTCGGCTAGCCAGTATGGTGGACCCGTTACTGGTGCTTCCTTCGACCTGGCGAATATGCTCGACAAGCGAGGCAGACGTGACCACAAGCATCTGCAGAAAGCCAAGAAACTGCTGGGCGAGTACGATCGCAAGGACCCTATCGTCTCGGCTTACGAAAAGGCGACTGGCAAGAAGTATCAGTTGAAGACACCTTACGAGGTGGAACTGGAGAAGCGAGACTCAGGACTGGTGGAGTACAAGGGCGAGAAAATGACTCCGCAGCAAAAGAAAGCTGAGCAAATCGGTGACGTGATTGTCAAGACTGGCAAGGCGATAGATAAGTTGCACAGGGACAAGCCGGTCAGCTTGGATATGTTCAAAAAAGAAGAGTAAATTTGGCTCTTTTTATATTATTAAGGTATAAAATACCCCTAAAAACGGATAATTCAGTATTTTTGTGAAAAAATAGTTGGTGCATTTCGCAAAAAATAGTAATTTTGTAGCCAAAACAAAAAGACGAATTAAAACATGTTTGAGAATTTAAGTGATAGATTAGAGCGCTCTTTTAAAATACTGAAGGGTGAAGGTAAGATTACCGAGATCAACGTGGCTGAAACCATGAAGGACGTGCGTCGTGCACTCCTTGATGCCGATGTCAACTATAAGGTGGCTAAGGAATTCACCAACAAGGTGAAGGAGAAGGCGTTGGGCATGAACGTGCTCACAGCCGTGAAGCCAGGACAGTTGATGGTCAAGTTGGTACACGATGAGTTGGCTGAGTTGATGGGCGGCGAGGAAGCTCCACTCAAGCTCGAAGGTCACCCTGCCATCATCCTGATGAGCGGTTTGCAAGGTTCGGGTAAGACCACATTCAGTGGCAAACTTGCCAACATGCTCAAGACGAAGAAAGGTAAGAAACCTCTGCTCGTGGCTTGTGACGTGTATCGTCCTGCCGCTATCGACCAGTTGAAGGTGGTAGGCGAGCAAGTGGGTGTTCCTGTATATAGCGAGCCAGACAACAAGGATGTGTGCCTGATTGCCGACCATGCCATCCAGCAGGCTAAGACCAATGGCAACGACGTGGTCATCGTCGATACCGCCGGTCGTCTTGCCATTGATGAGCAGATGATGAACGAGATCAGCAATCTCAAGAATCACCTCCGTCCAGACGAGACTCTCTTCGTGGTCGATTCCATGACCGGTCAGGATGCCGTCAACACGGCGAAGGAGTTCAACGACCGCCTCGACTTCAATGGTGTCGTGTTGACCAAGCTCGATGGTGATACTCGTGGTGGTGCTGCCCTCAGTATCCGCACCGTGGTAACCAAGCCAATCAAGTTTATCGGTACTGGCGAGAAGATGGAGGCCATCGACGTGTTCCATCCAGCTCGTATGGCAGACCGTATCTTGGGTATGGGTGATGTCGTTTCCCTCGTGGAGCGTGCCCAGGAGCAGTTCGACTTGGAGGAGGCGAAGAAGTTGGAGAAGAAGATTCGCAAGAACCAGTTCGACTTCAATGACTTCTATGCTCAGATACAGCAGATCAAGAAGATGGGTAACATCAAGGACTTGGCGAGCATGATTCCTGGCGTGGGCAAGGCCATCCGTGACGTTGACATCCCAGAGGATGCCTTCAAGGGTGTGGAGGCGATCATCCAGAGTATGACTCCTAAGGAGCGTTCCAACCCAGGAATCCTCAACACTAGCCGTCGTCAGCGCATTGCCAAGGGGTCGGGTACCAACATACAGGAGGTGAACAAGCTCATCAAGCAGTTTGACCAGACTCGCAAGATGATGCAGATGATGACTGGCAACAAGATGGCTTCCATGATGAGCCGCATGAAGGGTATGCCTGGAATGCCTAAGATGCCAGGAATGTAAGCAATTAATAATTGAGAATTAATAATTGGGGGGCTGAATAGGGAGGATAAGGCTACCTAATTTTATTCTGAGATATAATATGGAGCTAATAGACGGAAAGGCGACGGCAGCCGCCATCAAGGAACAGATAGCCGAGGAGGTGAAGCAAATCATCGCCGCAGGCGGAAAGCAACCACACTTGGTTGCCATCCTCGTGGGTCACGATGGAGGTAGCGAGACCTATGTGAAGAACAAGGTGCTCGCTTGTGAGAAGTGTGGCTTCAAATCGACACTCATCAGATACGAGGATGACGTGACGGAGGAGAAACTCCTGGCTTGCGTCGATCGACTCAACAAGGACGAGGATGTGGATGGCTTCATCGTACAGTTGCCTCTGCCTAAGCATATCGACGAGCAGAAGGTGACGATGGCTATCGACTACCGCAAGGACGTGGATGGTTTCCATCCTGTCAATGTGGGCAGAATGGCGATCGGCTTGCCTTGCTTCATCTCAGCCACACCGCTCGGCATCCTCACACTCTTGCAGCACTACCATATCGAGACCAGTGGCAAGAAGTGCGTGGTACTCGGCAGAAGCAATATCGTGGGCAAGCCAATGGCGCAGCTCATGATGCAGAAGCAATACGGCGACGCCACTGTCACCGTGTGCCACTCTCACTCCAAGAACTTGAAGGCGGAATGCCGTGAGGCTGACATCATCATCGCTGCCATCGGCAAGCCTAACTTCGTGACTGCCGACATGGTGAAGCCGGGTGCTGTGGTCATCGACGTGGGCACCACACGAGTGCCAGACGCCAGCAAGAAGAGCGGTTTCCGTCTCAATGGTGACGTGAAATTTGACGAGGTAGCTGAGAAATGTTCTTTCATCACTCCTGTACCAGGAGGCGTTGGTCCGATGACCATTTGCTCACTGATGAAGAATACGCTCGCTGCCGGCAAGAAAGAATATTACAAGTAAGCTAGTCTTACGGAGTAAAAAGAATTACAAGTAAGCTTAACAAATACTTGATTTTTTATAACTCTCTAATTTGGTTCGGGGCTGGGCGCAGTGATGCATCCAGCCCTTTTTTTTATTTGAAAATAATAAGTGTTTTACGACCCTAATCGTATCGATTATATCTAGGCCGTAAAAATCATCGGCAATCATCTTAAAGAAACAATCTTAATAAATAAAAATATGAATTCAAAACATCTCTTGATATCAACCGCATTGGTGGTTATGGGACAGATGGTGGCAGTGCCAGGGCTTGCATCGCAAGCCTCCAAGGATGCGCCAGCCTATACCATCGCTGGCAGGGACACCACTTGTCAGATATTCGTCTATTCACCAGCACCTAACCAAGGGTTGCATCTCGCTTATCTCACGGATGGCGATAAGTGGGTGGATGTAGGTCAGCTCTGCGCCTCCGACTACGGTCCGTGGGGAGCGGAGAAGAAAATGTACAATCCTTGCGTGGTCAAGGCGAAGGATGGCACTTGGCGAGCACTTTGGAGTGTCAACGACCATTCGCCTCAGTTTGCCGTGGCTTATTCCGAGGACCTGGTGTCTTGGCGACCACAGGATTATCCTATCGTTGCCGAGAAGGGCGTGAAGAGTCCCGTGGCTTATCAGATGGACGATGGCACTTTCGACATCTATCTCAAGACTGCCAAGGGCAAGCGCTATGTGCAGGCTTCCAACGATTTCCGTACTTTCAAGGAGGACTCTTTGGAGGCTGCTGCAGACGAGATATTGTGGGAGAAAGATACAGCCACGATAGCAGGCAAGACCTATCAGGGCGATGAGTTCGAGGTGCCCTTGGTGCATCTCAACTATATCCTCGACTGGTTTTACGCCTTGGCTCAGGATGGTCGTGAGAATAGCCGTCCAATGCCGAAGACCTCTGCCGACTTGGCGAACCTTGTCAAGGGTGATGAGGCTGCCATGAAACTCATCGGTCAAGGTGAGATTACGGCTAATTTGAGTATCGATGGCAGTCATACCAAGCGCATCTCCGACAAGTTGATTGGCATCTTCTTCGAGGACATCAGTCGTGCTGCCGATGGTGGCTTGTATGCAGAGTTGCTTCAGAATGGCGACTTCGAATACACCCAGGCAGACAAGCGTGGCTGGAATGCCACGACGGCATGGCAGGGTGTAGGCGAGGTGCTCTCGGAGAATGGCGTGAGCAAGAACAATTCGCATTACACTGTGATCGGAGCTACACCTGTTTATAATATAGGCTGGGATGGCATCGCCGTCAAGCGTGGAGCGGCTGTCGAAGGCAAGGAGGGGAAGCATCAGAATGCACTCTACGACGTGAGCTTCTATGCCCGCAACATCGATGGCAAGACGAAGCAACTCACCATAGCCTTGGTCGATGCCGCTGGCTTGCCTATCGCCGAGGCGAAGGTGAAGGTGGTTGGCACGGAATGGACTGAATACAAGGCGCAACTGGCAATCACCGACAAGTACAAGGGTGATGCACTCGATGTAGCTCAGGTGGATGGCAAACCAAACATCGGTCAGAACATCCGTTTCGCCATCATGCCGAAGAGCGAGAACAAGGTGGCACTCGACATGGTGAGTCTCAAACCGCAAGATACCTACAAGGGACACGGATTGCGCAAGGACTTGGCAGAGGCAATCGCTGACTTGAAGCCGAAGTTCGTACGCTTCCCAGGTGGTTGTATGCTCCATGGCCAGGGCATCGACAATATCTATCACTGGAAGGAGAGCGTGGGACCATTGAAGGACCGCAAGCCAGCTAAGAACATCTGGAACTATCACCAGACTCGTGGCTTGGGCTTCTATGAGTATTTCCAGTGGTGCGAGGACATGGGTGCAGAGCCATTGCCAGTCTTGGCGGCAGGCGTGCCTTGTCAGAACTCTGGGGCAGATGCTCGTGATGTGGCAGGACAGCAGGGCGGCATTCCGATGGAGCAAATGCCTCAGTACATCCAAGATGTGCTCGACTTGGTGGAGTGGGCGAATGGCGACCCAGCTACATCCCGTTGGGCGAAGATGCGTGCCGACGCAGGACATCCAGCTCCATTTGGCTTGAAGATGATTGGCATCGGCAACGAGGACTTGATTTCTACTACCTTCGAGGAGCGTTACCTCATGATATGCAAGGCACTGAAGGAGAAGCATCCTGAGATAGAGGTGGTTGGTACGGTAGGACCATTCCACTGGCCTTCATCCGACTATGTGGAGGGTTGGAAGATAGCCAAGGAGAACAAGCGATTCATTGATGCTGTCGATGAGCATTACTATGAGCAACCGGGCTGGTTTGTCAATCATCAGGACTATTACGATAGTTACGACCGCCAGCAGCCTAAGATATATCTCGGCGAGTATGCCTCCCGTGGCAAGGATGCGCTCGACAATGCCTTGGCAGAGGGAATCCACCTCTGCAATGTGGAGCGCAATGGCGATGTGGTCGAGATGGCATCCTATGCACCGCTGCTTTCCAAGGATGGATATAGCAACTGGAGCCCGGATATGATTTACTTTAATAATAATAAGGTACGCGCGAGCCAAAGCTACGAGGTGCAGAAAATGTTCTCTGTTCATGCCGGTGACAACTATGTGGAGTCGAAACTCGATTTGCCAGCTAGTTTGAGACGATATGTCGGCATAAGTGTAGTCAAAGATTCTAAATCGGGTAAGACGTGGTTGAAGGTGGTCAATGCTTTGCCATGTAAGTTGAAGTTGAAACTGTCAGGCTTGTCTCACCAAGAAATTGCAATAGATGCAAGAAAATACAATGTTTGGCCCCTATAATTGTTCGAAAAGGATATGAATATAGGCTTTTTTGTATGTTTTCTGTCCTAAAAAGCAAAATTTAGGCAAAAATATTTGGTGGTAATAGTTTTTTTTTGTTACTTTGCACTCGGTTTCAGAAAGTGTGCAAGCGTTGCACGTTTTAAAAAGGAATATTAATAATTTTATTTAATAAATTTTTAGAGAGACATGAAAAAGTTAGTTTTATTGTTTGCTGCCGCTGCAATGGCAGTATCAGTATCAGCTCAGACTGTTACTGAAAGCAAGACTTTCGACAACTTCTACATCGGCATTAATGGCGGTGCACAGGTTAAGACAACAAACGAGGCTTGGATGAAGAACCTTAACTCAAACGCTGGTCTTCGCATCGGTCGTTGGTTCACTCCAGTATTCGGTTTGGCAGCTGAGAGCAACGTTTACTTCAACGATCACTGCTCACACTTCATGCCACAGTCTAAGACTATAGCTCGCTACATGAACACTAGCTTGATCGCTACTGTTAACTTCTCTAACTGGTTCGCTGGTTACAAGGGTGAGCCTCGTACATTCGAGTTCGTTCCTGTATTCGGTTTCGGTTGGGGTCACACATTCGGCACAGAGGACAACTTTAACGTTTTGACTTCTAAGGCAGGTATCGACTTCACATTCAACTTGGGTTCTAAGAAGGCATGGCAGATCTACGTTGAGCCATCTATGAACTGGGCTTTGAATGGTTATGGCTATGAGGGTGTTGCTTACGACATCAACAAGTCTGCATTCCAGTTGAACGCTGGTATCGTTTACAAGTTCAAGAACTCTAACGGTTCTCACAACTTCACAATCGCTCAGCTCCGTGATCAGTCTGAGATCGATGGTTTGAACAGCCAGATCAACAACCTCCGCAACGATTTGAACAACAAGGATTCTCAGCTCTCAGCTAAGGACAAGCAGATTAAGGATCTTCAGAACGCTCTTGATGAGTGCAACAAGAAGCCTAAGTATGTTAAGCCAGCTACAGCTACAAACTTGCAGCCTACTGTATTGTTCCAGCAGGGCAAGTCTAACGTAGAGAAGAGCCAGATGCCTAACATTGAGTTGATCGCTCAGTATATGAAGAATCACCCAGAGGCTAACATCGAGATTAAGGGTTATGCTTCTCCAGAGGGTCCTAAGGAGTTGAACCAGAAGCTTTCAGAGAAGCGCGCTGAGGCAGTTAAGAAGGTATTGGTAAAGAAATACAAGATTGCAGCTGGCCGCTTGACAACTAAGGGTATGGGCGCAACAGACAAACTCTTCAAGCAGGTTGAGTTCAACCGCGTTTCTACTTTCAACGACAACAGCGTTGCTGAGTAATTGAAAGCTTGAAGCTTACATTTAGAAAAGTACATTCTAAAGCAATATCTGGGGTATGCCGTTTTGGCATACCCTTTTTTTATTTTCTATCAGTTTTGTTTTGACTTCCGTCACTTGTGCATCTCCGTCTTTCGTCTCTTGTAGTTGTATTGGTCGTCTTTGAATACGAAACTGCATTTCTTTTCTTCTCCTTTTGCACAATCTTAAACAAAATGTGTATATTTACTTATAAATCGAAAGGAAAATGTACGTTTCAGTTATGAAAACGATACTAAAATGAAAGTTTATGTGAAAATTGTTGGTTATTACATAAATTCTCTGTATCTTTGCAGTCAAAATTGAAAATATAA
>ENA-OPLK01000429-OPLK01000429.1-human-gut-metagenome-genome-assembly--contig:-NODE-429-length-8790-cov-3.096050_pt1 | contig 8790 bp, 5 predicted proteins | sample MGYA00241792_ERZ501711 | MGnify/ENA primary metagenome ERZ501711 (study PRJEB25962, sample SAMEA2042204) | human gut metagenome | biome: human gut; feature: human-associated habitat; material: faeces... | reverse complement strand
ACGTGGGTAAGTCTACACTGTTCAACTGTCTGTCTAGTGCAAAGGCACAGGCAGCAAACTTCCCTTTCTGTACTATCGAACCAAACTTGGGCGTCATCACCGTACCAGATGAGCGACTCAACAAGTTGGCAGAGATTGTTCACCCAGGACGCATCGTCCCAGCTACTTGCGAAATCGTAGATATCGCAGGTCTCGTAAAGGGTGCCAGCAAGGGCGAAGGTCTTGGTAATAAATTCTTGGGAAATATCCGTGAGTGCGATGCTATCATCCACGTAATCCGCTGCTTCGACGATGACAACATCGTGCGCGAAGGTGGCGCCAAGGTTGACCCATTGGAGGATAAGAGCGTCATCGATACAGAGTTGCAGCTCAAGGACCTGGAAACCATCGAATCTCAGCTCGCCAAGCAGCAGAAGACTGCTGCTGCCGGCAATAAGGATGCCAAGTTGATGGTTACCGTTCTGGAGGCTTACAAGGCTGTTCTGGAGCAGGGAAAGAACGCCCGTGGCGTTACTTTCGAAACCAAGGAAGAGCAGAAGGTGGCTCACGACCTCTTCCTCCTCACTACCAAGCCAGTACTCTACGTAGCCAATGTAGATGAAGCTTCTGCCAAGACCGGCAACGAGTATAGCAAGAAGGTAGAGGAAATCGCCAAGGAAGAAGGTGCTGAGTGCATGGTCATCGCAGCCAAGACTGAGGAAGACATCGCTTCTCTGGAAACCTACGAGGACAAACTGATGTTCCTCGAAGAACTCGGATTGGAAGAGAGCGGCGTAAACCGACTCATCAAGAAGGCATACGCCCTGCTGAACCTCGAAACATTCATCACCGCTGGTGAGATGGAGGTCAAGGCATGGACCTATCACAAGGGCTGGAAGGCTCCACAGTGTGCTGGTGTCATCCACACCGACTTCGAGAAGGGTTTCATCCGTGCTGAGGTCATCAAGTACGACGACTATATCAAGTATGGTTCCGAGGCTGCCGTTCGCGAGGCTGGAAAGCTTGGCATCGAGGGCAAGGAGTATGTGGTACAGGATGGCGACATCATGCACTTCAGATTCAATGTTTAATGTGTAATGTCTAGTGTTTAGTTCAACCAACTGTAAACACTAAACATTCGAAACGAAACATTCATATATGATAGCAAATCTGCTCAACTATATCGTATGGGACCCAGACCCCATCTTGGCGCATCTGGGTCCCTTGACCATTCGCTACTACTCCACTTGCTGGCTCGTGGGATTGCTGCTCGGCTACGTGTTGATGCAGCGTCTCTACAAGGAGCAGAAGATAGAGGCAGAGAAGTTTGAACCACTTTTCCTCTACATCTTCATCGGCATCTTGGTGGGAGCACGCTTGGGGCATTGCCTCTTCTATCAGCCGGAGTATTTCCTCTCACAGTGGGATCACGTCATCGAAATGCTGATACCATTCCATCACATGCCCGATGGCAGTTGGAAACTCACGGGCTATGAGGGATTGGCAAGTCACGGAGGCGTATTCGGCATGTTTGTGGCGATATGGCTCTACTGCCGCAACGTGAAGGTAAAGGGCTGGGTGGTGCTCGACAACATGGGCATCTGCTCTGGCATCGCCGCCATGTTCATCCGTCTCGGCAACTTGATGAACTCCGAGATCATCGGCAAGGTGACCGATGTACCATGGGCATTCATCTTCGTCAAGGAAGACCAATACCCACGCCATCCAGGGCAACTCTATGAGGCTATCGCCTATCTCATCATCTTCCTCCTCATCATCTTCATCTACAAGAAGAAAGGACCGAAGAGCGTGGGCACGGGTCTCTACTTCGGACTATGCCTCACCTTGATATTCACCTTCCGTTTCTTCATCGAATATACGAAGGAGATTCAGGTGGCATTCGAGGCAGGTTTGCCTATGGATATGGGACAGATACTCAGCATCCCTCTCATCCTCCTGGGCGTTTGGAGCATCGCCTCCAGCTTCAAGAGAAGTCAGCTCCTAGAAAAATAAAAAAGGACTATCGGCGAAAAGCCAAGGCATGACATCAATCACAGCATGAATAGGCGACAAATGTACATAGGCATCATCTCATTGGTTTGCTGCGCTCTCGTGGCAATCGGGGTAACCTTGCGCCTACGCAAGACCAGCCCACAGAGACCCATCATTGCCAAAAAGACGATAACGCAGAAACCGAAACCACAAGCCGTAGATACCGTCAAGAAGGTAAAACCTACCGTCAAGAAGATGGACTTCAACATCTCTGGCACACTCACCGACACGGATGGCAACGGAGTGGCTGATGTCATCGTGAGTGATGGATATACCTGTGTAAAGACCGATTCCTTAGGACATTATCAGATGAAGCGAGATAGTTTGGCTCGCTTCATCTATTATTCCGTACCTGCCGACTGCGAGGTTCCCACTCATTCGGAAACCGACCGCACGGCTTGCTTCTACCAAACTGTAAGCAACGACAAGAAAGTGTATGACTTCACCTTGACCCGACTTCCCGGCGGCAAGGAAAATCACTATAAGATGATCGTCATCGGTGACCCACAGGTAACCAATGCCTTCAATCCTTATTACACTTCTCCCGATGACAATCCCGTGAAGAAAAGCGACTTGGAGCGATTCACCACGCAGACGATGAAGGACATCAAGACCACCATCCGCAATCTGCCCAACGGCACGCCGGTATATGGTCTCAGCATGGGCGATGACGTACAATATTATGGTGGTTACAACGCCCAGTTGGAGCGCCAGATAAGAGAGGCTTTGGGTTCATCGGAGATGCGTCTATTCTCTGTCATCGGCAACCACGACCAAGACGGCAAGGCTCTCTACAAACGCAAGTGGGAGGACAGTTTCGGTCCTACCGACTTCTCCTTCGACCGTGGCGACGAGCACTATGTCTGTATCAACAACTGTTTCTTCACCCGAAAAGGATATTATTCACCTGGCGAACTTCACGCCACGCAAGTGAAATGGCTCAAGGAAGACCTCGCCCTCACTCCAAAGGACAAGAAGGTCATCCTCTGTTATCACATCCCATTCACCTTTGGCAACACACCTTTCAAGAATGCCAAACCAGTGGGCATAGAGACAGAAGAAGGTCACTTTACCTCTTCTCGCCTCTCCTCGCTCCTGGCTCTCCTGAAGGAGTTCAAGGGTGGGTATGAACTCTTCTGCGGCCACACCCACTTCGCCCTCAACCACGAGATAGAATATGAAGGCAAGCACGTGATGGAGCATTGCCATGCCGCCGCTTGTGGCAATATTTGGCAATCCAACATCAATATCTGTGGTACACCAAATGGCTACTACGTCTATACCTTCAAGGGCACCCAACTGTCTGATTGCTATTACAAGGGCACTTTCTGGGACAAGACCAAACAGATGACCCTCTTCCGTGCCGACACCGACTACAATGGTGAGAGTTATGCGGAGGATTGGAAGTTGGAGAAGGGCAAGCATATCTTGATAGCCAATGTCTTCAACGCCGACTCCCGTTGGAAGATATATGCCTTGGAAAATGGCAAGGAGTACCCGATGAAACGTCTGAGCAGCAAGAATCAGGATGCCTTTGCCACGGGTTATCACCACAAGTACATCCAGTGCGCTCCTTATCGCTTCATCAGCAAGCAGAATGGTTATCTCTTGATGAATCACCTCTTCTATTATGAGCCTACCTCGCCAGATGCCCACATCACCATCAAGGCTATCGACCCATACGGTCATATCTACACGGGTAGCAGCTCCGAGGTCATCACCGCTCCTTTTGCCAACTTCGCCCACTACTACAAGAGTGAGAAATTATCTCCCCAATAATATCTTCTTGATGTCGTTGAGCTTGTTCAAAGCCTCAACAGGTGTGAGATTGTTGACATCCAAGCCGAGTATCTCATCACGTATCTGACAGAGCACAGGATCATCGAGCTGGAAGAAACTGAGCTGTACGCCATCCTTCGGTTCGTCGAGATGCTGCACATTCGGCTTGCCAGCACCTCCTACTCCCTCATTGTCATCCTCCAACTGCTTCAAGATGACATTGGCACGATTCACGATGCTGCGAGGCATACCAGCTATCTCCGCCACATGAATACCGAAGGAGTGCTCACTGCCGCCCGGTTCCAACTTACGTAGGAAGATAACCTTGCCATCTACCTCCTTCACACTCACATTGAAGTTCTTGATGCGAGGGAAGTTCTTCTCCATCTCGTTCAACTCATGATAGTGAGTGGCGAAGAGCGTACGAGCTTGCGCCTTCTTATGCTCATGCAGATACTCCACGATAGCCCAAGCGATGGAAATGCCATCGTAGGTGGAAGTACCACGACCCAACTCATCGAAGAGCACCAACGAGCGTGGCGATACATTGTTCAAGATATTCGCCGCCTCAGTCATCTCCACCATAAAGGTTGATTCGCCCAAGGAAATATTGTCGCTCGCTCCCACACGAGTGAAAATCTTATCGACCAAGCCCACTCTTGCGCTCTCTGCCGGCACGAAACATCCCACTTGGGCTAACAGTACAATCAGTGCCGTTTGACGCAAGAGAGCCGATTTACCAGCCATGTTAGGACCCGTAATCATCATAATCTGCTGTTTCTCGGTATCAAGCAGCACATCGTTTGGCACATATCGCTCGCCCAATGGCAACTGAGTTTCTATCACAGGATGGCGTCCCTGCTTGATGTCGAGCACCTCAGAATCGTCGATGACAGGACGCACATAGTGGTTTTCTTCCGATGCCTTCGAGAAGGAAAGAAGACAGTCCATACGGGCAATGAGGTTGGCATTGATTTGTATCTGAGGAATATACTCTTGCATCGAAGCTATCAGTTCATTGAAGAGTTGGGCTTCGAGAATCAAAATTTTCTCATCGGCACCGAGAATCTTCTCTTCATATTCCTTCAGTTCCTGAGTAATATATCGCTCTGCCTGAGCAAGCGTCTGCTTGCGAATCCAGTCTTCAGGCACCTTGTCCTTGAAGGTATTGCGCACCTCTAAATAATAGCCAAATACATTATTATAACCCACTTTCAAGCTGGAAATACCTGTTTTCTCTATCTCACGCTCCTGTATTTTGAGCAGATAGTCCTTACCATGCCGGCTGATGGAACGCAGATCGTCCAATTCTGCATTGTAGCCATCAGCGATAACATCGCCCTTATTGATAAGCTGCGGAGGATCCGGCTGGATTTCCTTTGCTATCCGTTCTTTCAGCGTTTCACAGAGATTGAGTTGCTCACCCACTCGCTGCAAGGCTTCATTCTTGGCATGTTGACAAGCCACCTTGATTGGCTGGATAGCCTCCAAGGCATGTTGCAATTGCACAACTTCACGAGGCGAAACTCTACCCACAGCCACTTTGGAAATGATACGTTCCAGGTCACCGATACGATGCAGTTGATCATCCATCAACTGCTTGAACTCCGGTTCCTTGAAGAAATATTCCACGATGTCGAGACGCTCGTTGATTGGTTTAACGTCCTTCAACGGGAAGACCAACCAGCGTCTGAGCATACGTCCGCCCATCGCCGTTACCGTACGGTCGATGACATTCAGGAGCGAAGAACCGTCTTCCTGCATAGGGGCAACCAGCTCCAGACTGCGGATGGTAAACCTATCCATACGTACGAACTTATCTTCTTCGATACGTGAAAGGGCGGTGATATGATTAATCTGTGTATGCTGGGTAATCTCGAGATACTGCATGATGGCACCACTGGCTATCACGCCGTTCTTGAGATGCTCTACACCAAAACCTTTCAGAGATTTTGTCTTAAAATGTCCCAGGAGTTTCTGCAGGGCTGTCTGTTCGGTGAAAACCCAGTCATCCAGTTCGAAGGTACAGTATTTACTGCCGAAATATTTCTCGAAGTCATTCTTTCGGGTACGGTCATAGAGCACCTCTTTCGGCATGAAGTTGCCCATCAGTTTTTCTACATAGTCGTAGGTTCCCTCGCCGGTAAGAAACTCTCCGGTCGAGATATCCAGAAAGCTCACACCGCAGGCGGTCTTGCCGAAGTGTACGGCTGCCAGGAAGTTGTTCTCCTTGTAGTTCAGTACGTTATCTCCCATCGCCACACCCGGTGTAACGAGTTCAGTAATACCTCGCTTCACCATCTTGTCCATCTGGCTCAGTCCCTTCTTACCTTTTATTTCGAGTCGTTTCTTCTTCGGGTCTTCCAGCTGGTCGCATACCGCCACGCGCTTACCTGCACGCACCAATTTAGGCAGATAAGTATCGAGAGCATGATGAGGGAATCCAGCCATCTCTGCTCCACCAGCCGAACCACCGTTGTTACGTCGGGTCAAGGTGATGCCAAGTATTCGGGAAGCTTCTATCGCATCTTCGCAGTAAGTTTCGTAGAAGTCGCCACAGCGGAAAAGCAGCAATGCCTCGGGATGCTTTGCTTTCATCTCGAAAAATTGTCGCATCATCGGTGTAAGCCCTTTATTGTCGTTTGCCATTATCTTATTCTTTTTATATCTTTATATTTTGTTTCTTATTTATCTATTATGTCGTCAGTCGAGACCGATTTTTATTGTGGTGGACGAATTGGATATTCCTAACAGTATTCCCCTTTGAACCAAATGCAATATATCGGGTCTACAAATACAAAGTCATCATTTTGTTTTTCGATGATGTCCTTGTTTTGGAGCGTCTTCTTGTTCTTGACTATTGTGTTAGGATTGCCGAGATTGTAGATTTGCTTGACAGCTTGTGATGAGAAATGTTGTTCTCCATCGGCGATAGCCTTGAGCATCTCTATCTGTGTGGAGCTCAGGTTCTCCGTGTCGTTTTGGAACATCGGGGTATTGATGTTGAGCACCTGTTTTAAGCCTAATGCAAACACCTCCTCGGTTACTTCTGAAGCCGTGAAACTCCAGATGAAATAGCAGAGTTGTTGCAGATACCAGGAATGGCAAGATACTGTGTTGCATATTCTATCTGCCAAATCAACGGAAATAGACTTGCCCGTTTTCTCAAACGATTGTTGGATGAATGGAATCCAATGTTTCTTGGCTATCTTCTGCATGAAAATCACTTGTCCGAAGCGATAGAAAGGACTGTTGGCATTGTTGAAGATGTTGAGCATCATATTTCGCTTGCTGCCGTAGAGACAGTAAGAGGTGAGTTGTTGCTGCTGCCATACGGAGCGCATTTTTCCTTCCATGTCCTTGTATTCTGGGAGATTAGCCAGTTGTTGGAACTCGTCTATGCAGACGATAATCTTGATACCTTTTTCCTTTGCCAGCATTTCGGGAAGTTGCAGGATAGTCATCTTGTCTCGATCTTTCGGTACAAACTTCTTAGCATCCTCCATCCATCGTTCCATCTTAGAAGAAGCACAAGCTATAACTTGACTGGCAAATGTGCGATAGAACTCAACCTCTGAACCGATACTAAAAGCATCTATGTAACAGACTCTCACGCTCTTGTCCTCATCAGCTAATTCACTCATCGCTTTCTTGACTAGCGACGACTTGCCCCATCGGCGTGGTGAGATAAGCATCACGTTGATATGAGAGGACAGCAATTGCTTCAGCAAAGCCCTGTCTTCCACACGGTCGATGAAATTATCGTTGGTAGCTAGCGTACCGAATTGAAATGGAGATTGATATGCTGTCATATTCCTAGTAATTTGATGCAAAGTTACTAAATATTACCCAAAGGTAAATTACCCTAGGGTAATATTTAGCCTTTTTTAAAGGAACCGTAGGCTATCTTTTAGTAAGAAACTTATTACTAAGTTCTTCTTGGCATAAATATTACCAAAAGGTAAGTTACCCTAAGGTATTATTTAGAGATTTTAAGGATAAATTAAATAGTGGATAAATGTTTTACGTACAGAAGTTTATGTGAATAACTTATGTTATATAAAATAAAAGAGGATGATAGTAAATTGTCATCATCCTCTTGTTTTATTAATATCTTAGTCCTAGGGTCATATAGACATTACTATAATTACCAATACCAGTTGTATGAGATTCCATGAAGCGATAACCTAATTCTATTATAGGGGAAAATTTTTGAGATGCATTGTTTGTTATATACCATGCTATACAACTTTCGAAAGTCGTTTTCTTCCAATCTGCATTTCCCATACTGCTAAGTAGTTTTAGTCGAAAATCAAGAGCATAATCATTTTTGTCTGCATTTAATAACTTAACTCCAAGACCACCTCCTATATTTTCACTATTTAGATAGGATTTTACATTTTCTTTTTGATATAATGTTTTGCTATCTTCGATTGCAAAGAATGCATAATAATTCTTTACTATATCTAATTGCGTCTGGAAGGAAAGATTTAATGGAGTAATACCTTTATTTTTGATACCTATTCCTGTTGAAGCCTCAAAATGTAATCTATCTAAAAACGACTGTGGATAAGTCCTATTAGTGATAAACACTAATAGGACTATAATTATAAATACAACTTTTCTCATCATGGAATCTATTTTAAAGTTTCGTCTACCAACGCATCAGTATTCCAAAGTTTAGCACTAGCATTAGCTACTGACACACCATCAAGTAATGTTGCTTTTAAATTAGGTTCTATACTTGATTTTTTGATGATATTTTTTGCTGCTTCTGCATATGAGCAGTCATTATCATCTACATATTGCAAGCCATCAAGAACTATACCACAAATATTCAATGCTTCTTTCTGCTTGGCATCAGTAGCCTTGTTTTTTAAATCTTCGTAATATTCTTCGACGGTTTTATTAGAATCGAAAGAATCAATGATGGTATTTGTATAAGATATGATATTTTTCTTCTGATTTTCTGTAAAAATA
>ENA-OPLK01000428-OPLK01000428.1-human-gut-metagenome-genome-assembly--contig:-NODE-428-length-8799-cov-3.688815_pt1 | contig 8799 bp, 10 predicted proteins | sample MGYA00241792_ERZ501711 | MGnify/ENA primary metagenome ERZ501711 (study PRJEB25962, sample SAMEA2042204) | human gut metagenome | biome: human gut; feature: human-associated habitat; material: faeces... | reverse complement strand
TAGCAGATCATCAGCACAAGAATCTTACTCTTGCCGATGCATCCACCAGTTATGGCTTCAGGAATGGCATGGAGTTGAGCCTGACTGCGCTCAATCTTTTCAATCAGCGCACCTACGGCTATACTGTTTATTCTGGGTTGACCCGTACGAGTAAGGAGTATCAGTTGCGAGGTAGGACAATACTGATGTCTATATTCTTTCATTTTTAGTAATGGCACATATTGCGATTTTTTTAATGATAAAAATAAGTATGAAAATTAATAAAATTCTTTGTGGTCATCAAGGACAATATGAATTGTTGGAACATCGTATAAAAGATTATTGTTGGCGAGTCATTAATAATAAAAAACTTAAGAGATGAAGTACATTTGGGTAGTGTTGATGTTATTTTTGTTTCCTTTCACTTGCTTAGCGCAGGTGAGAGGAAAAATTGTATCTGTATCGGATTCTTCTTGTGTGCCTTTTGTTACAGTTTCTGCTTTTGATAAAACAAATCGTTTTCTGGGTGGAGTGCGCAGTATGGAAACAGGAGAATTCTCTTTGGAGAGCAAAGGAAACATATATAAATTGTCTTTCCAGTCTATAGGTTTTGAAAAACGAGATACTATATCTCCTCTTGGTTTCAAGGGCGATATAGGTGTTGTTGTATTGCAATCAAAGGTGGAAAACTTAAAGGAGGTGGTAGCTGTGGCTGATATGGTGAGTAGAAATGCATCTAAAGAAACTGTATTCATCACCGATTCCCTTCGAAAAGGAACCACTAGTGCTATACAGCTATTAGCAAAAATTCCAGGTATAACAACAGATTGGGGAACAGATGAATTGAATGTAGGAAAAGATAAAAATGTACCTGTAATTATCAATGGCAAGGAAGTAAAACGAGAATATGCCATCAGCATAAACCCAAAGCGCATCAAAACTGTAGAAATTATGCGTTATCCTGCTGGTAAATATTCTGAATATCCAGTAGTGCTCAATATGGAACTGGTTAATGACTATACAGGATGGGATATAAGTGCGTTCTCCCGCAATTTGTATTCTTTCAGAAATAAGCATTCCAATAGGGAAGTTATGGGTGCAAACTTTACCTATACATTTCCAAGAGTTAATCTGTATGGCAGCCTAAACTTTACGCATCGTCAGAATTATGATGTATTAGGTTATGAATATAGTAACTTGGGTGATGTGACGATAAAATCAAAGGCTATTGATTATAGAAAACCAAACATGAGTACTGGGAGCAATATTGGTAGCTTTAGTTTGGGAACAGATTATAAATTGTCAGATAATCAAACACTATCTGTGCAAGCTTGGATAGAGACAAAGGGAAGTAAACAAAGTGATTTCTTTTCTGTTTCTAAGAGGGACGAAAAATATGAATCAAATAGCCTAGATGATTTCAAAACAGATGATTATACTATTGGATTGTTTTATAAGGGAACGGTTCTAAAACATTTAAATTTATCTTCGGAACTCATATATAATAGGTATGATATTCATGAAGATAGATTTTATAGTGCAAAAAATGATGTAGCTCGAACCCCTTACAAGGGAGATAAAAACTATTGGCGTTATTATTTGTCTGGTTACTATAACTTAGGCAGCAAGGTGTCTTTGTGGGCAGACTATACCCAAATATGGAAAGATTATTCTAATTCTGACCGAAATGAGAATGTTCTGTTGTATAATAGCAAGGAAACTCGAAGTAAATTGATGGGAGCAATATCATATCAGCCATTTAGAAATTTCAATGCTTTGCTAGGCACTCATTTGTTGACTGTTAAAGATGAAAACCAATTGAAGGCTGTATCTGAGGAACATACATCTTGGATGCCTTTGTTTAAGGGTTATTGGAAACCTGTTAAGTGGATGTATTTGCAATATAATTATTTTTGTGATGTGGAATACCCCAATCTTGATCAGTTGTCAACGGTAAGATGGCAAGTGAACGATGTGCTTTGGCATAGAGGCAATTCTGAGTTGAAACCTAGAATTATGCATTATTCTGAAATTACTGTCAACTTTGTCAATATAGTCAAGATTGACTATATGTACAAGCAGAGCAAGGATGAGATTATAGACTATTATCAGCAAGAAGAGGATAAAACTTATCAAACTCAAGCAAATTGTAATTACAGACATAATTACTTGGGAATGGAAGGTGATTATAATCTTGGCAAAGGCGTAGAACTGTCATTTGTTGCAAATTACCAATGGTATCATCGGTATATGAAAGATGACACGAAGCATTTTGGCAGAACCTGGTATCTTGATACACAGCTTCTTTGGAATGTTCCAAATACAAAATTGAGTTTCATGGCTAGCTATTTCCTTCGACATGACAAATTGCCATTATTACAAGGTAAACAGTATGATGAAGAGGAAAAGTTGTTTATTGGAACTTTTTGCTCTTTGTTAAAAGGTAAGTTGCCAATATCTTTGGAAGTAAGCATACCGACTTCCATGATTTCCAAGAAGACTTATACGAAAGTGAGTCTTCCAAATTTTGCTTATCAAACCTATGGCGATAATAGAGTAAATGCTTTTGTTGCCCTTATCAGTGTTAAGTATAGTTTGGGTAAGGGGAAGACAACAAAGCTAAATAATAGTAAGAATTTAGATGTGGAAAAGTAAATGAATAGATTTCGTGGTATTATATAAGGGGAAGAAGGGCAAGAAGTTCAGAAGGTGAACTCCTCTCGGTTTCTCTTAGCAGTACAATCTGTGTACTGCTTTGTATATTCAGGAATATCTCTTATATATTTGCGAATCTCTCTTTATACAAAATGACTCAATGTTTGTAGAAAATGGAACTTTTTTCTGCTGTTTCGACGAAAAGTGTTTCCTTTGCAGCCGTAAATAGATAAAATTAAAAGAATTATGGCAGAAAATAGACAAGAATTGAACCGCAACTTGGCTCAGATGCTCAAGGGTGGTGTGATTATGGACGTAACAACTCCAGAACAGGCAAAAATCGCAGAGGCAGCAGGTGCATGCGCAGTAATGGCGCTGGAACGTATTCCAGCTGATATCCGTGCAGCAGGTGGTGTTTCTCGTATGAGCGACCCTAAGATGATTAAGGGTATTCAGGAGGCTGTTTCTATCCCTGTAATGGCTAAGTGCCGTATCGGTCACTTCGCTGAGGCTCAGATTCTTCAGGCTATCGAAATCGACTATATCGACGAGAGCGAGGTGCTCTCTCCAGCTGATAATGTTTATCACATCGACAAGACCAAGTTTGATGTACCTTTCGTTTGTGGTGCCAAGAACTTGGGCGAGGCGCTTCGCCGTATCGCCGAGGGCGCAACTATGATTCGTACCAAGGGTGAGCCTGGTACAGGTGATGTTGTTCAGGCAGTTACCCACATGCGTATGATGCAGAGTGAGATCAAGCGTCTCACCTCTATGAGCGAGGATGAACTTTACGAGGCAGCCAAGCAGTTGCAGGCTCCATACGACTTGGTGAAGTATGTACATGAGAATGGTAAGTTGCCAGTAGTCAACTTCGCCGCAGGCGGTGTGGCTACTCCAGCCGATGCTGCCTTGATGATGCAGCTCGGTGCAGAGGGTGTATTCGTAGGCTCAGGTATCTTCAAGAGTGGTAACCCTGCTAAGCGTGCCCAGGCTATCGTAAAGGCTGTGACCAACTATAACGACCCTAAGATGTTGGCAGAGTTGAGCGAGGACCTCGGTGAGGCAATGGTTGGTATCAACGAACAGGAGATTGCCCTGTTGATGGCAGAGCGTGGTAAGTAATTATGAAGATAGCAGTTTTAGCATTGCAAGGTGCCTTCGCTGAACATCGCCAGAAATTGGCGCAGTTGGGTGTGGATAGTTTCGAGATTCGCCAGTTGAAGGATTGGGACCAGGAGAAAGATGGCTTGATTATTCCTGGTGGCGAGAGTACCACCCAGGCGAAACTCTTGAACGAACTCGGATTGATGGAGCCAGTGAAGAAGGCGATAGCGGAAGGTTTGCCAGTATATGGCACTTGTGCCGGTTTGATTCTTCTTGCCAAGAAGATAGAGGGGGAGCCTAGCCATCGCATTGCCTCCATGGACATCACGGCATTGCGCAATGCCTATGGTCGCCAGCTCGGCAGTTTCTATGTCGAGGCTCCGATGAAGGGCATCGAGGGTAATATCCCCATGACTTTCATCCGTGCTCCTTACATCAAGGAGGTATGGGGAGATGCCGAGGTGCTAGCTGAGGTTGATGGCAAGATAGTGGCTGCTCGCCAGGGCAACCAACTCGTCACTGCCTTCCATCCAGAGTTGAATGATAGCTTGGAGATCCACAAGTATTTCTTGGGGATGTGCAAGAAGTAATATCATCCTAAAATGCACGAAAACGATTCCTCTTGGAATAGGCATAAGTCTCCTAGACTACAACTATATGCCTCCCTAGGCATTCATAAAAACCTCCCGATGTTTTTGGAAAAACCTCCCGAGGAAATTATAAAAACGTCCCGATGTTTTTTAGAAAGCATCGGGACGTTGTATTCTAATGATTATAATGCAGCGATTCTTCTGACATTAGCCAGGCGCTTCATAAATGATGAGTCTTCTTTTGTTGTTTGTATGTTGTATTTCATTTGTAGTTTCAGTAAAGGTTCTGCATTAACGCCAAGCGCAGCTTCGAAAAGCAACGCAGTCTTTTCTGTCACAGGGCGTTTGGCATTGAGAATTTCGTTAAGCGCAGAATAAGCGATACCCATTTTCTCCGCCAAGTCTCGTTGAGAAATACCACGATACTCAATTTCGTCTTTAAGTATTTCTCCTGGATGTGTAGGAAAGGCTGGAGTCAAGTTCTCCTTTTTTTATTGATTTCCATATTTATGAATTTTGAGTGCAAAGTTAGTACTTTGTCTTCCGGAATGTCTGTAATGAATGACCAACGCACGCCTCCTTGCTTGCCACAAATATAGTCGCATGGTGTCATACCCTTGCGGATGAGATGCGTCATGATAAGTGGCTCGCATTCTGCATATTCTTGCCTGCAACTTTCTCTACATAATTGAGGAGTCGCTTGATGTCTTCTTGCTTTTGTTCCATGTGATGTCTTATAGAAGTTCAGGGAGTTGGAAGAGCTTGACGCTGTTGCTTCCCTTGATAAGGATGTAGTGGTCGTGAGGTTGGTTTGCCTGGATGGCTTCCTTTACCTCTTCCACATTCTTGAACTTGCGGTAATCGCAGTCGATGTTCTCAAACTCATCGCCTACGAGCCATACGTTCTCCAAGCCTGCAGCACGGAGTTGATCTACCACCTTTTGGTGCTCCTCATGACTTACCTCTCCTAACTCGCCCATCTGTCCGAGAATCGCCATCTTGTTAGGTACGTCCATCAAACGGAAGTTCTCGATGGCAGCAGCCATGCTGGATGGGTTGGCGTTGTAGGCATCTACCACTAATTTGTTGTGAACGGTCTCTTCTAGCTGCGAACGGTTGTTGCTTGGTATGTAGCTTTCCAAGGCATGGTCTATTTGCTGAGGCTTTACATCGAAGTGCAAGCCGATGGTGATGGCTGCGAGCATATTGTCGATATTGTAAGAGCCGATGAGATGGGTCTGAACCTCATGCCAGTCGAAACTCTCGGTGCGCCAGCGGAACTTGAGAAATGGTGCGCAAGAGATGACCTCGCCCCACACATCGCACTCGCCATCCTTGCCGTAGGTGATGAGACGATTGATGTTGCGCTCCTCTGCCATCTGCATCAAGTGTTCGTTGTCGGCATTGATGAAGACGAGAGCATCGTGGGCTGCAAGGAAGTCGTAAAGCTCGCCCTTGGTCTTCTTCACTCCCTCGAAACTGCCGAAACCCTGCAAGTGAGCACGACCTACGTTGGTAATCATACCACAAGTAGGTTCCACGTACTTTACGAGTTTCTCGATGTCGCCAGGATGGGAGGCTCCCATTTCGACGACGGCAATTTCATGCTCGGCGTTCAGACGGAAGAGGGTCTTGGGCACGCCTACGTCATTATTGAAATTGCCCTGGGTGAACATCACGTTATGTTTCTCGCTTAACACGGCAGAAACCAATTCTTTGGTTGTCGTCTTGCCGTTGGTGCCAGTGATGCCCACCACTGGTATGTTGAAGTGGCGGCGATGCTCACGAGCCAGTTCCTTGAAGGTGGTGAGGCAATCTTCCACGAGGATATATCGCTCGTCGCCTTCCTTGGCATATTCCTTTTCGTCGATGATGACACAGGCACAACCTTTCTTCAGTGCCATGTCGGCAAACTTGTTGCCATCAAATGAGGCACCTTTCAAAGCCAGGAAGATGCTGCCCTCAGGGCAGTCTCGGCTATCAGTGGTAATCACTGGGTGCTCTTGGTAAATCTGATAGAGTTCTGAAATTTCCATAGTCTATTACTATTATTTGTGTGCAAAAGTAAGCTAAATCGGGGAAATATCAAACTATTTTCTCAAAAAAAAGATGTTTTCTCGAATATTCTTTCTATTTTTGCAGAAATATTCAACGAATCTTTTGGAAAGTGAGGCTTGAATGGGCATCAGAGATGAAAAAGATAAAACAAAAGTAAGGAAGGAAAAGCTTGCAGGCTATTTCTATAATATATCCCAGTTGACGTTTACGGGAACTGGGTTAGGTGGATTTTTGCCGTTGCTCAAAGGATATGTGGGGGTTGGAAATATAAGTGTGTTAATTTTTGGCATAGTGATGACGGCCGCCGCCGCTTATGCCGCTAATAGAATTTTAAAATATTAAATAATATGAGTTATTTGGCATTATTTTTTATGACTGGAAGTATTATAATCGGTGCTTTTATAGCTTGGACTTACACGAAACCAGGTGAAAAGTGGCTGAAGGAGTTGTAAAAGAATGGAATATACAATCAATATCAAGGGGCACTTGATGGATTTTAGTACCCCTCAGGTAATGGGCATCCTGAACGTAACGCCCGATAGCTTCTACTCTGGCAGTAGGAAACAGACAGAAAAAGAGATTGCCGATAGGGCTAACCAAATCATAGAGGAAGGTGGAAGTATCATTGATGTGGGTGCATTCTCCACTCGTCCGGGTGCTGATGAGGTTTCTGAGGAAGAGGAGGGCAGACGATTGAAGTTCGCTCTCGACATCGTGCGTCGAGAGCAATCGAATGTTGCTATATCCGTAGATACTTATCGTCCTACATTGGCACGGAAGTGCATCGAGGAATGGGGAGCCGACATCATCAATGATGTATCGGAAGGCGGCATCACGGGTATTGCCAATGTACCTTTGGAACAGCGAGAGGAGGAATATCCAGAGATGTTCAGATTGGTAGGCGAACTGAAAGTACCTTATATATTAATGTCGGTGCAACCTACACTCGCCACAATGATGAAGGGCTTTGCCAAGGAGGTACAGCAGTTGCGTGACCTTGGTGCCAAGGACATCATCATCGACCCTGGCTTTGGCTTCGGCAAGAATCTCATCCAAAACTATGAGATTTACAATGAGATGGAGAAACTCAATGTTATGGAACTGCCCGTGTTGGTGGGCATCTCTCGCAAGAGTATGATATATAAGTTGCTCGGTGGAGACGCCACCACATCGCTCAATGGTACGACTGTGCTTGACACCATCGCCTTGATGAAGGGTGCCAGCATCCTCAGAGTACATGACGTGAAGGAAGCTGCTGAGGCAGTAAAAATTGTAGAAACAATGACAAAATGATTGAATTTGGAATCAAAGACATCATCGACATCTTCTTGGTCGCTTCGATGCTCTTCTATATCTACCGACTGATGAAGGAGTCACGCTCCCTCAACATCTTCGTTGGTATCATGGTCTTCGTGTTGATCTGGCTCTTTGTGAGTCAGGTGTTGGAGATGCGTTTGTTGGGTTCGATACTCGACAAGTTGGTGAGCGTGGGTGTCATAGCCCTCATCGTCATCTTTCAGGAAGACATCCGCCGTTTCCTTTACGAGATAGGTTCGCAGAAGGGAATGAGAAGGCTCGTGAGGTTCTTCCACTCCAACAAGGAGAGCCAACGGGAGGCTGACAAGGAGACGATTATGCCTATCGTGATGGCATGTATGAGCATGGCGAAGAAGTATGTTGGTGCGCTGATTGTCATCGAACGAGGAGTGCCCTTGAAAGACATTATGGACACGGGTGAGGAGATAGATGCCAAGATCAACCAACGATTGATAGAGAACATCTTCTTCAAGAACTCGCCTTTGCATGATGGAGCGATGGTGGTCTCCAACAAGCGCATCATGGCGGCAGGATGTATCCTTCCCGTGAGCCATAATTTGGATATTCCGAAGGAACTCGGTCTTCGACATCGTGCCGCTCTAGGTATCTCGCAGAGCAGTGATGCCATTGCGGTCATCGTTTCGGAGGAGACCGGACGAATCAGTGTTGCCATCAAGGGAGAGTTCCGCTTGAGATTGTCGGCAGAGGAACTAGAGAGTATCTTGACACAGGAAATGATATAAGTGAAGAGTGAAGAACGAAGAATCTTCTTTGAAGAATTCAAATGCTTTCGTTCTTTGCTCTTTTTTCGTTTTGCAAAGGTAGATGTAGCTTACGTAAACCTTTACAAAATGGAAGTATGAGGTAATCTTATCTGTTTTAGCTTTTTTTACACAATGAAGTAGGGCGTATTTGAAACTTTTTGCGTACTTTTGCAAAGTCGATATTGCAAATGATGAGGCTTTCTGTACGACACGGTAGCCTCGGGATAGACAAATCTACTTATAACAACAATAAGAATTATTATAAAATATAAAAGTAACAATGGATTTATTACAGCAAATCGTAGCTCGCGCTAAAGCTGACAAGCAGCGCA
>ENA-OPLK01000413-OPLK01000413.1-human-gut-metagenome-genome-assembly--contig:-NODE-413-length-8922-cov-4.051652_pt1 | contig 8922 bp, 7 predicted proteins | sample MGYA00241792_ERZ501711 | MGnify/ENA primary metagenome ERZ501711 (study PRJEB25962, sample SAMEA2042204) | human gut metagenome | biome: human gut; feature: human-associated habitat; material: faeces... | reverse complement strand
TAGCATGCCCCTATTGCCTTCGGCACTTCCCCCGAAGGGGGAAGCAAGACGTTACGTAGCTAACGATTTCCTTAACTTAATTGCATTACGCCTATGAGACGCGCTGCCCCTTGATCGTGGATGAAAGTCGCTCTTGCATGAGAAATTAGAAATTAGGAATGCGAAATGGTGGTACGGCGCATAATCATATGGAAACGCCGCGAAATTTTGATAGCGTTTCGCACCCTCGTCATACCGAGCGCAGCCGAGGTCTTTCTTGCACTGCGTCAGTATCACATAGGCACTGTACGAAAACGACGCCTTGGTGCTACGTATTTCTACTTTCACACATCCTTCGTTGATCGGTCTGCAAGGAAGATTTCTCGCTTACGCTCGAAATGACGATACGCAAGTCTGATGTCTCCCAGTCTCTTAGTCTCTTAGTCTCTTGGTCTCTTAGACACCGCTCCCTACTCCTCCATCCGCACAAGCACGACCTGATTCTGCATATAGTCGTCATACCGTGCCACATCGCTGCCGTGCTCGACGAAGAAGACGCGACCGCCTACGGGATCCCCCATGTCCTTCATGACAGTGATACGTCCATAGCCGAATTTTTTGGAGCCCACATAGCCTGTCACATAGTCCGGATCATCCGACCAGCAGAGCTCGGCGACCGTGCCGGGGCCATAGGCCACCTTCGAGGCGAGGACAAGGGCTTCGCGCGGATGATCTCCGCTGAGCCCTTTTTCTGCCATGCGCGCTTCATAGAGCGCCGTATCTTCGCAGTCCATGTTGCTGCAGCGCACACCTCGCTCGGCGCGGTCATCGAGACGCTCGCCCGTCACCGCATCCATCACGATCGCTCCGCGCATGCTGTCGGTCAAAGACTCCAGTTCACGGAAGGCGCTTTCTACCGCGGCCTTGCTGACGCCGATGCGGAGCAGCTCCTTCTTCGCAGCCTTGCGCCCCTCGCTCTTCGTTCTGGTATCCATCTGGTACAGCGGGATCAGGGGGCAGGTCATGATGTCCTTCTCTTTGATCTCCTCCACCTTCACCTGAATGAAATCGGCTCGCCCGCGCTCATGCGTCCTCGCACGGCGCAGCATGGCGATCACCTGCTCCTCGAGTCCATCCTCGGGCACGATCCTTTCGGCTCCGGAAATATGACGTCCCCCCACGCCATGTGAGCCGCCTAGGCTCGAACGCATCTTTACACTGTACAACAATGGTGTCACTCCTTTGAGAAAGAATTCGACTGACTCTCATTCATTTGTAAACGATTCATTTTTTGTGAGTTGACTATCGAGCCAGAAAAAAAGCCGAGGCCTTCGCTTCGGCACATGTATCATAGTGTAAAGAGGTTGACCGGCGTTTGTCAAGATTAACAATACCGCGCAGTTTACAATAGCTCCCCTGCCCGCCGCCCCGACGCTCAGTGCTTTTCTGTCTTGAGCGGCCACACCCTCCCATGCCACTTGTCCAGCGTGGAGCGATGGCCCACGCTGACGATGGTGATGCCGGGGAGGTGGGCGAGATGCTCGTAGAGACGGCTCTCGGTCTCCTCGTCCATCGCGGATGTCGCTTCATCGAGGAAGACCCAGCGGGGACGCTTCGCGAAAATGCGGACAAAAGCGAGCTTCTGCTGCTCGCCCAGAGAGAGGATATGGCTCCAGTCGCCTTCGCTGTCCAGCAGCGGGATCAGGTGGGAAAGCCCGGAAAACGCAAAGAGCGCTTCCCACTCCTTCCGCGAAAGCCCGATATCCGGATACGAAGCGGCTTCAGCGAGCGTTCCCATCGGCATGTAGGGCTTCTGCGGGATGAACATGGTCTCCTTTTTTGGAGGCAGGATCATCTCGCCCTTCGCATAGGGCCAGAAACCGGCGAGCACACGAAGGAGCGTCGATTTCCCAGAGCCGGAGGGCCCCTTGATGATGACCTTCTCCCCCGCATGAATGACCGCATCCAGATGACGGCAGAGCACCCTTCCTCCGGGGACAGCGATCTCCACATCCGAGAGACGGAGCTCCTTCCCCTCTCGCCGCTTTGCCTCTCCCGCGCGCTCCGACTCTTTTCGGATGGCCGCCATGTGCGCATCGAAAGTGAGCAGCCTGTCCACGCAGGACTGCCACTCCGCCAGCGAGCTGTACACGTCGACGAAGTAGGACATCGACTCCTGCACCTTGCCGAAGCAGTTCGCCACCTGCATGAGGCCCCCTAAGGAAATATGCTTCGAAAGATAGCGGGGCGCCGCGACGACGAAGGGGAAAATGATCGCGATCTGCCCATAGGAATTGGTGAGCCAGGAAAGCTGCTTCTGCTTCTTGATGATGTAGATCGTATTCTCGATCAGCTTTCCGAAACGGGAAGAAAGAATCCCCCGCTCGCGCGCCGCACCGTCATAGAAGGCGACGCTTTCCGCCGTCTCCCGAAGGCGCACCATAGCATAGCGGAAGTCTGCTTCCAGCTTCTGCTGCACGAAATTCAGCCCCACGAGCCGATGCCCGACTCGGTGCGTGATCCATGTGCCGATGAGGGAGTAGATGAGTGCTGCCCACACGAGATAGCCGTAGATATGGTACGTCTCGCCGCCCACGGTGAAGGGCAGCGGCTCTGAGAGCCGCCACAGGACGAAAATGAAACAGACGATGGTGGTGATGGCCTTCAGAAGCCCCGCCATGAAGGAAAGCGTACGCGCCGTGAAAAGATTGATATCCTCGGAGATACGCTGATCCGGATTGTCCGCTTCCTTGGAGAACATGTCCATGCGGTAGTACATCTCCCGCTCCGTCCATCGGGCAAGGTATTCCTCCGTCAGCCAGCGCCGCCACCGGAGCGCGAGCTGCTGCTGCAGGTAGTACGCATAGACCGCAAAGGCAATGTGCGCAAAGGCGAGCCCGGTGAAGCGGATGAGCCCATGATAGACCGCATCCGCATCATAATTCTGCAGCGCGCTGTAAAACTCATTGAACCAGTCGTTCAGGAGCAGGGTCATGTAGACCGCTGCGATCGTAAGGGTCACGATGCCCAAAAGATAGGCATAGGCACTCTTCTTTTCTTCGGATCTCCAGTAGCGGCTCGTCAGCGAGAAGAGCTGACGGAGAAAGGAGATCGACCATTCACTAGATCTCATAGAAGGCTCCTTGGGGAAAATATAGAGTTCGAGGTTAGCCCGTGGGGCGGGGCGCCTTTTGATTACGTTTGAAACCCTCGCTTGAATGAGAAATGAGAAATGGTAGTGCGGCGCATAAAAATCAGCAGCGCCGCGGAGTATAAATAGGGCGATGCCCGAAGGCGGTATTCCAGTCACTAGTCACTTCTAATCCCTAGCTACTCATCCCTGCTTTCAAACTTTGTGGTGCGCGGCTTCGCCGCAAATATATTTTGCAGCAAAGCTGCCACCACCATTTCTAATTTCTCATTTCTAATTTCTAATTGGCGCAGCCCCCTCACGAGAGCATATACATATAAAACGGCACAAAGAATACACCGAGGACAAGCGAGACGCAGTTGACCGTCGTCGAGTACTCCGCATCCGCCCCGACTGAGGTCGCGAGGATCGTCATATTCGTCATCGCCGGCATCCCCGCCTGCATGAGAAAGACCTTGGATGACATCTCGGAAACAGGAATGACGGGGAGAAGCAGGAAGAGGCAGAGCGGTGCCAGAAGGAAACGGCCTGCCATCGCTCCCACCAGATCCTTATCGAAATGGATGGAGGAAAGCGGGATCCGGCTCATCTGGATACCGATGACCATGAGCGCCATCGGCGTCGCCATGCCGCCCACATACTTCATCGCTGCCATCGCAAAGTGCGGGATGGGGACATTCACAAGGAGCAGGATGACGCCCGCGGCGAATCCCATGAGCGGCGGAGTACGGAGCTTCAAGAGCATCTCTTTCAGCGTGAAACGGTGTTCCCCGCCGGCATCCCGTATGATGAGGTACGCCCCGAGCGCCCAGAACATCGTCGTATTCGCCAAATAGTAAAGCATGCACGACGGCACGCTCGCCTCACCGAAGAGCGCCACATTCACCGGCACGCCGATGAAGATGGCATTCGCGATGCAGCAGGTACAGATAAAAATGCCGCGGCGGCCCTTGGAGATGTGAAGCAGAGAGGCGAGCACATGCCCCGCGAGGTAACTGGCGAAGATAGAAACAAAGGGCAGCACCAGATCCGGCGCCGCTTCCAGCAGTGCATCATGCGTGAAATTGGCATACAGCGAGTGGATCATGAGCGGCGGCAGCGCGACAGTCATCGTGAGTCTCGTCAGATCCTTTGCCGCATTCTCCCAGAACCATCCCTTCTTCGCCAGAAAAAAGCCCAGCCCCGCTATGAGGGCGACCTCAAAAATGCCGGAAAGGCCCTGCCATATGGCATCCATACATGTATCTCCTTTGAAAAAAGTTTTTTCTATTATACTACAAGAGAAACAGTTTGAAAGCAGGGATGAGTAGCTTGGGATGAGTGACTGGTGACTAGGGACTAGTAGCTAGTCACTAGTCACCAGTCACTAGCCACCAATTATCTAAAAATCTCATCCTTGCCCATGAAAGCGTCCCATTTTCCGTATTTTGCAAACGCTTGACAAATGCATATCCCGTCCTGTATAATCAACTCATCTTCACACGAAGAAAACCCTTTGAAGGGAAAGAGTAGTATTTCCAAGATCTTCTCAGAGAGCCGGAGTATGGTGCGATCCGGCAGGACAGGACATATGAAAATCATCCCTGAGGTGCGGTGCTGAAACCTAGTAAGCGCCGACGTCATTTCCACGTTACAGGAAACGCGTATGTTTGTACGTTGTAGAGCGCCTGGGATAGTCATATCCTTCAGGAATCAGGGTGGTAACGCGGAACCAGTATCCGTCCCTCAGTCGAGGGACGGATTTTTTTATTTCCAATCCCTGCTCTACCGCGAATTTTGCAGAAAGAAGGGATTATTATGGAAAGTGATATTGAACATTCTGCCTGAAAGGCTATGCCCTAAAAGAACGGCGGCATAACCCCCATCCTCATTCGATCTGACCCCTGTATTCATTTTCCCCAAGGAGCTTTATCATGAAAAAATGTTGTCAAATGCTTGCGAAATATTTCGGCGTCATGGCCGTCGTCTTTCTTGTCCTCGGTCTTGTCACCCCGACGAGCTGGCTCTGGATCTTAGGCAAGGTCCAGGGCGTCTCCGTCCTCTCCGTGCTGCTTGGCGTCATCATGTTCGGCATGGGCACCACGCTTGACCTCAAGGACTTCCTCGTCATCTTCCGCCGTCCGCGCGACATCTTCCTCGGCGCGCTCGCGCAGTACACCATCATGCCATTCCTCGCCTTCGCCCTTGGCACGCTCTTCGCCCTCGAGCCGGGCCTCACCGCCGGCCTCGTCCTCCTCGGCGCCTGCCCCGGCGGCACGACGAGCAACGTCATCACCTACATGAGCAAGGGCGACCTCGCCTACTCCGTCACCATGACCTCCGTCTCCACCCTGCTTTCCCCGGTCCTCACCCCGGCGCTGACCTTCTTCCTCATCGGTAAGGAGATCGCCTTCGATCCGGTCGGCATGTTCCTCTCCATCCTGCAGATCGTCATCCTCCCCGTATGCCTCGGTCTTGCGCTGAAATACTTCCTCCCGAAAGCAGCCGCTGTCGCGACAGACTACACCCCCGCGGTCTCCTCTGTCACCATCTGCCTCATCATCGCCGGCGTCGTCGGCGCCTCCCACAAAGCCATCATGGCTAACCTCGGCGTCATCCTTGCGGTCGTCGTCCTCTTCAATGTGCTCGGCTATGTCTTAGGTCTTGCCGTAGCCAAGCTCTGCGGCCTCTCCTGGAAGAAAGCCGTCACCCTCTCCGTCGAAGTCGGCATGCAGAATTCCGGCCTCGCCACTGGTCTTGCCAAGGTCCACTTCGCTTCCATGCCGGCAGCCGTCGTACCGGGCGCGATCTTCTCCGCCTGGTTCACCATCTCCGGTGCTGTCCTCGCCTGGGCCTGCGTCAACTACCTGAACCCGAGATTCGGCGAAGAAGGAACCGAAGCCGTCAACGTCCGCGAACTTGCGGCAGACTAGTGACTGGTGACTGGTGACTGGTGACTAGTGACTAGGAGACGGGGCACCGTCCCCGTTGAACCCTGAACCTTGAACCCTGAACCCCATTGAACCATTCCCCAAAATCTACTACAATAGAAATCATCCATTTCCACACATCATTTACGAAAGAAGGCCACCCCTATGACAAATCAGTTCCTCCCCAGCTATACCATCGGTACCGACGCCTATGACAGCGTCTACGATGTCTGCCATCACTTCGGCAAGACTGCCGTCCTCATCGGCGGGCACAAGTCCAGAGCCGCTGCTGAGCCGCTCCTCCGCAAAGCGCTGGAGGGCAAGATGGAGATCCTCGACTCCCTCTACTACGGCGGCGATGCGACATTTGAAAACGCCGAAGCGCTGAAAGAAAATGAAGCCTTTCAGAAAGCGGACATGGTCTTTGCCATGGGCGGCGGCCGCGCCATCGACACGGCGAAGAAAGCAGCTGCTGAAGCAGGCAAGCCCTATTTCACCTTCCCGACCCTCGCCTCGAACTGCGCTCCCGTCACCGGTGTCGGCGCATACTACTACGAAGACCACACCTTCCGGCAGGTCTACTACGTCGATCGCCCGTCCTACCACACCTTCATTCATACCGGCGTCATCGCCAACGCACCAAGAGAATATCTCTGGGCCGGCATCGGCGACGCGCTCTCCAAACAGTACGAGGTCGAATTCTCCGCCAGAGGCGATGTCCTCCCCTATGGCAGAAATCTCGGCGTCACGCTAGCCGGCACCTGCTCGCAGGGTCTTCTCGAATACGGCGAAGCCGCACTGCGATCCGCTGATGAAAAGACAGCTAGCGAAGCCCTCGAATACGTAGCCCAGAATATCATCTGCTCCACAGGCATCATTTCGAACCTGGAACCGGAAGACTACAACTCCAGCGTCGCACATGCCCTCTACAATTCTCACACCGGCGTAGCCCATGAAGGAGCGCACCTCCACGGCGCGGTCGTCTGCTATGGCACCCTCGTCCTCCTCACCTTGGACGGACAGCTCGAAGAAAGAGACAAGCTCTACGCCTTCTGCAAACGCACGCACCTCCCGCATTCTCTTTCCGACATCGGCCTCACCGATCCGGAAGAGCTCATCGCCAATGCACTCACAAAGCCGGACCTCCATAAGGTCCCCTATCCTGTCACCGCAGAGCTTTTGAGAAAAGCCATCGCGGATGTCGAAGCACTGAAAAAATAAAAAAGGCCTCGCCATATGGCGAGGTTTTTTAGTGATTGTGACTAGGAATTAGTAGCTAGGGATTAGGGATTAGGGATTTGGGATTGGAGTGACTAGTGACTGGTGACTGAAATGCCAGCTCATGGCATCGCCCTATTTATACTCCGCGGCGCTTCCCTGTTTTTATGCGCCGCACCACTATTTCGCATTTCTCATTTCTAATTTCTCATTCAAGCGAAGCTTTCGCCCGCAATCAAGGGAACAGCCCGCTCCACGGACTAGCCCTCTACAAGCTCAGGCTAAACGTGATGACCCCATCCTTGTATGACACAGCAAGGCTTCCCTTCATGAGCCTTGCCATGTCGCGCGCCATGGCAAGGCCGATGCCATAGCCGGACCTTTTGCTGTTGTGCGAGGTATCTCCGCGGTAGAATCGCTCAAAGAAACGCTCATAGTCCTCTGACGCTCCCTCCTGATACGGATTGGAGACAGAGAGGATCACGCCCTTTTTATTTTTCTCAAGGCGGGTGGTGATCGTCCCCTTCTCATCACAGTACTTGACCGCATTGTCCAGAAGGATGCTCACGATCTCCGAGAAGAGCCGCGGCTCGACCTTCGCATGGATGCCGCTCTCTACTTCCACAGAGAGCGTCTTTCCCGCGTCCTCGATCATCTGGCGGAAACTGCCCGCGCTGCTCCTCACCACCTCCGAAAGATCCGTATCGACAAGCGTCAGATCCTTGGCCGACGTCTCCCCGATCTTGGAGAGCAGCACAAGGTCATTGATGAGGAGCGAGAGGCGCTTCACCTGCGCAATGATATTGCCCGTCCACTCGTTCTTGCCGTTGATCAGCTCCATCGCCTCCGCATTCGCGGAAATGATCGCGATCGGCGTCTTCAGCTCATGGCTGGCATTCGTAATGAATCGCTTCTGGTTCTCCATATTTCTGACGAAGGGGCGGATCGCGATCCCCGAAAGCACCGTCACGATACCGACGAAAAGCAGAAGGCAGAGCAGCCCGAAGAGAGAAGAATATTTCAGGAAGGCCTTCACCGCCGACAGATCCCGCGTGCAGTCCAGAATGACGACCAGCAGATCTCCATCCGTGGTACGGCTCACATGGTATGCATAGGTCCCCTTCTGCTTTTGGAAATAGCCTTCGCTCTCCCCCGTCTTTACCGCAGCCACCGCTGCCTCTACCGCACTTTCCGCCGAAAAGGCAGCGATGTGATTGATATTCGTCACCTTGGCCGTGCCATCACTGTCCAGCAGTACGGAAAAATAACGGGTCTGGTACGTGAATTCCGGCGTATCCTCGACCCAGCTGCCATCCGGGAGCCAGCCGCCCCCGCTTATGCGCCGCGTGGTGATGACGCCGCCATTGTCTGCGATGGTCTCAAGCACATCATGAATGTCCCCCCGCACAATGAGGTACATCATCCCATTGATGACAGAGAGCGCGACCGCTATGATGATGAACACCGCCAGCGTGGCCAGAAGTATGAATTGTCGGTGCAGTTTCTTGATCATATCCATGAATGAGGTTCCTTGGCACATTGGATAACAAAAAGGGTTCCGGGTTAGCCCGTAGGGCGGAGCGCCCCTTGATTACGTTTGAAATCCTCGATTGAATGAGAAATTAGAAATGAGAAATGCGAAATGGTGGTGCGGCGCATAAAAAT
>ENA-OPLK01000411-OPLK01000411.1-human-gut-metagenome-genome-assembly--contig:-NODE-411-length-8950-cov-2.850253_pt1 | contig 8950 bp, 2 predicted proteins | sample MGYA00241792_ERZ501711 | MGnify/ENA primary metagenome ERZ501711 (study PRJEB25962, sample SAMEA2042204) | human gut metagenome | biome: human gut; feature: human-associated habitat; material: faeces... | reverse complement strand
CTTCTTACCCTTTGTTATCCTAACACTCTTACCTCCTAGCGAGGCATCCCAGAATACACCAGGATAGCGTGTCTTTCCGTCCGTAGTATCATCAATACACTTGATGCAGTTAGTTCCCTGATAGCCGCTGTTCATCTCGATTCTTGCATCGCAGAATAGCCCAAAGTTGTTATCCTCACGCAGGAATGCGCTACCAACAAGCAGATTGCGCCTTGCTATTGCCTTCTCGCTCACGGTGAGGGAAATTTCTCTTGCCGTTTGTTTGAAATCCGACTCAGCCTTTTTCAGATCATCCTTGGTTGCAGTATCTTTAAGTCTATTTGTCACCTCTTCAAACTGCGACTTATAACCATTATTGTCGAATGCTACGACACCAGTAAACTTAGCAACGTTAACAGAGAAAGGAACCTGTGCAAAATAAGTAACCCCATCGTAAGCAGCCTGCGCAACCGCATATCCTGATGTTGCAGAAACCTTACCGTGGCTTACGCCGTCAACAATCACGTCGTTCTTTGTGATATTGTTGCTTGATATAGATACGCTGATGTATCCATTCTCCTGCGTAACACCACATTTACAATTTACGCACATATCATCCCTCGAAGACACATCGCTGCACTCGTCTGAAACGTTCCTGTTTCCCCTCATTATCTTTACCTTCGCAATCTTTGATATGTCAGGAGACACGATTCCATCATCATTTGTGTCAAAGACAAGCGGAGCGTTCTCGACAAGGACTGAGACTGCATCTTTACCGTCAGTTCCGTCAACTCCATCTTCTCCCTTGTCGCCTTGGTCACCCTTCTGTCCATCCTTACCGTTCCGAATGATAGGTATGTCACAGGTAGCGAGAATTTTGTTTGTATTATATTCGCTTCCCTCGCACATATCAACTCTTACCGAATTTAGCCCCGAATTACTTATCTCTTGCAACATGCTGTAATAGCTATCCTCGTACTTAGGCTCGAAGTCGATGGAAACAGAATCGCCGTCAGATGGAGTATATTCGCTATACGCACTTCCGTCGTTAATGGTGAGTCGTAAGGTAACTGGACTCGATTCCGTTGAAAAGCGATTGTCTCTCACACCTTTCACCACCTTATAGCCTCTAACTACAAGATATTCTTCGCTCTCATATTCATCGCCCTTGTCGATATATCCATTCGTGTAGTCGATACTTCCGTCAGAATTAAGTCTGATATAGCTCGGTGACGCCTCAAGGGTGTAGATAACGGCATCATCACCCTTCTCGCCTTTACCTCCATAGAGGACTTTTTTCCATTGGGTCGAGCTATCGGAAGGTTCTGCTATCACGCTCTCCTCAGAGTTAGCGACACATACCCATACGGCGTTGTTGTGATTCACTTGGTCGTTCTTATGATAAGTATTTCCTTTTACCCAGTCACCTCTATAATTGATGATATTGATAGTGCTGCCATCATTAGAAATCCACTCAAAACGTGAAGAGTTGATTTTTGTTCCTCCCTTTGGAGAGGTCTCAAATACAGACAGAGACACCTCTTTATCCTCGCCATTCACGCTTTTTGTGATAGTATGCTTATACTCAGAGATATTGGCATAACAAGCGATACGAGGAGCATATTCGCCTGTCGTTTCGAGGACAATCACATTCTGCCTGTCGGTCTTATCATACTCGCCGTGTTCATTACGATGTCTGTTACCATCAAGCACGATTGTGTCGCCATCGGCAGGGATGCCTCTCGTCTCGGTAGGCGCACTATCCTCATCAGTATATCCATCTAAATCTTCGGAATGCTTGCCAACGACAATCCAAGCAAACGACTGACCGCCATACAATTCCACCTGTACTTCTCTCGTCTGCTCCTTGCCAGCTTCGTCAAGGTAAGTTTCCGTCATTGTGCCATAAATCTTCTCATTCTGTGTAGATACGCCACCGTTGGGAATAGTACGCCAGTAACTCTTGTTACTTGCATCCTGATATGTTCCTCCAGCCGTAATCTCGCCAATGGTCTGACAGCGCACTTGGTCGCCCTCCTGCCAGTAGTTCATTGTGGCAGTAGTGCCATTATCAGCTAAGAGATAGCATTTCCAGCCGACACATTCTGTATCATCCGCAGTTGTTTCTACCCAAGACGTCACACCGTCAGATACCGATTTCTTTACAGGTATAACCTTGACAAGCTTACTTCCTGCCCCCGACAGATAGATGTTGCCTCCCGAATAAGACAACTTGCGTACTTCTAATTCGTGGAATATCGCCTTGCCCCAGATGGTGAGGTTGGTAACGAACGCATGGTACTTTCCGTTCTTCTCCTTCTCGATGGAGAATCCTTGCTCGGCAGCGTTGTTGTACTCCAGCGACTTGATGGTGTTCAGTATCATATCGCCGTACTCATCTATCCCAAATTGGCCAGCGATGGTGAATCCCTTCAGGAAGGCGGCAGCCTTCTTGAAGTCCACCTTTCGGCGCACTTCCTCCGCCACGTTTTCCTCTCCCTCGGCCGGATCATCCTTTCGGAGGAACTTCTGCAGGGTTTCGCTCTCGATGTCCACTTCTCCAGCCTTCGAGGCATAGCTGGCGGTCTGTGCAGAGGTGGCACGGTTAGCCACGTTGGCTTGCTCGGCGACCTCAGCCTTCTTTGCCTTGTCGGCACGTGTGGCGTGGTCAGCCTCCGAGGCGATGCCCGATATGTAGGTGACGGATGACGAACCGCCGCCCGAACCATTGCCCGATTTCTTGGGCTTTGAAAAACTCTTGATGTCGATCATCGTAATATCTTATTTATAATATTGTTGTCATGCCATTTGAATATCGTTATAAAGCCGTTGGAATGCCATCAGTACACTTCCTTCAGCGTCACTCTTGCGGTGCCGTCGGCGAGGTTCCGGTCCACGCCTTGCACGATGAAGTTCTTGCCGAGGCTCGGCATGGTGTAACTTCCGAACACTTTCACGTCCGCTCCATGAAGGAATCCCTGCTCCAAGATGATTCTCGGCTCGTGCCACTCTCTCCAGACAGCGTCCACGTACAACTCCTCTGGCTTTCCTTTGCTGGCCAAGCTGGTCAAACCGCTCCTGATGCTCACCAGTGCACTTTTGTCGAAGAGAGGCGAGGAGAGCTTCACGGCGTTGTTGACACCCATCCGCTTGCACTCCTCAGAGGTGAGGGCGGTGGTGATTTTGAACTCCAGGTCGTCCTTCTTGTTGACGAAGTCTTCCTGCGTGTCGCTCATATACACAATGTCGCTTTCATCGCTCACGGCTCCCATCTTGCCGTTGTCGCTCACCACCTCCACCTTGAAGTCCTTCATGAAGATGGCGTTGGTCTTCTGCAGGAGCAGCACGCTGTCCTGGTACCACTTGGTATGGCGGAAGAACGTAGGGTGGCGGCGTGTGACATTATTCCACTCGGCGTTGACAGGTCCGAGGATCTTGAATTGCACCTTGCCGCTCACATGGTCTCCCATCTTGATGGGGATGGCGGTGCCTTCCGCCGTGATACCCTTGGTGTAGGGTGCGTTCTTCTGTATGTCGAACTCCGTGCCCAGTATCTTGTCGCCCAGCTTCGGGTCAATGCCGATGGTAAAGCTTTGCTGGTAGTACTCATCATCGCTCTGGCACTCGCTCCGCTCCTTGTAGGTCATCCATACGTAGTCCTCGCACTCGCCCTCGCCAGTACCCGGCACGCCCGTGCCCAGGTCCTCGCCCTTCTGTTTCTCCACCACGCACTTGTCGCCGATGATGAGCATGCATGCCACGAGACCCAGTTTCTTGATGGTGTCGGTCTCTGCGCCCACGGCACTGTACTTATATTCGTAGCTCTGCTGACTGGTGTCGGTGTATGGATAGAAGAGGTTGTGATAGTCCAGGGCGTTGGTCTCGTCGTCGGCAGAAGGCTCGTCATTCCATTTCGTCGCCTTCCAGTACTTGCGTGTATAGAAGATTTGCTGTCCGTCTCGCTTAGTCACAGTCTTTGGCGCAATGCCTATGTATTTGTCATCACGCAAGTTCGCCGCCCATTTCAGTTCCTCGATATAGCAGCCAGAGTGTGGCATTACGGGGCTGAGCGCCACCTTTCCGCTGATGACGATGTAGTTGACGGTGTCCTCATCGGCAGGGCTAAACGTTCCTCCACTCTTGTTGCCCACGTACTCAGCCACGGGGCAATCCGCCAGGAGGGTTGTGTCGGTGGGTCGTGTTCCATCCTTTCCCATCGTGGAGATCACCAGGTAGTCGTCCATGCTGACCGTTGTCACTATCTGTGCGTCGTTGTTCTTTTTCTCGATCTTACCAAAGGCGCACACGCAAGCACCGACACCAGCAGTCAGTCCCTTGTTGAGAATGTCTTCCTGCTTGGTTCCATCGGCTGGATACTTGGAGTAGATGTCGGTGGTGTGGTCGCCATCTCCGTAAAATTTCCAGTTCTTCACCGCCTTTGGCCAGCAGAACCAGTCCACCATGGTGGTTTCCTCTCTCGTAGGCTTGTCATTCAGGAGGAAGTCAACATATCGCGTGGTGGCCGAGATGCTTCCCTTGGTCTCCATGATGTATTCCGTCATGTATTTCTGGTAGTTTCCCGCCACGATGAGCGAGTCGCTGTCAAGCGGACTCTCTATCACGTTCTCCACCTCGGTCACGTTGTCGGTGAGCAATACCTGGTTGTATGTCTCCGTGATGCTCAACTGCGTGTCGCAGTCCGACACAAGCGAGTTGGTGATGGTGTCGATGGCTTTTCGATAGGTAAAAGCTTTGGGAGTGCTTCCCGATATTTCGTAGAAGTAAAAGCCGGAGGTTTTAAATCTTCTGTAGTAATCCCAGTTGAAGATGTAGAAGTCCGTGCCCTCCTGTACGATGTGCATGTTGAGGTATTTCAGCATTTCCGTCAGCACGTCCTCTTGTGTCCATACGTCATCCTCCTCTTCGCCCAGGAACAGCAGCTCCGAGATGTTGATTTTTCTCAATACGCCCCAGATGTTTAGGCTGCTATTGTTGCAGGCGGTGATGGACTTGTCAACATAGATGCCGCATGTCTTGTCCTCGCTGATGCAGAGTGCTTGGCTCACGCCGCCGAGTATCTCCTTGATGAGGTCGAGGAATGTGCGCTGGTCGGCGTTTGCCTTCACCCCTGTGTAGGTGGTGCCTGCGGTGCCGATGTTGCGGTAGTTGGAGTATTGCAGCGCGGAGAGGCAGTCGATGCAGGTCAGCTCGATTTCGTCCAGTTCCTCGTTGTAATCTTGCGAGAAAGCTTGCGGCTCGATGAAGCCGGCGAAGTAGCATTTATCATCCACGAGGATGTTGACCACCGCCTCCCTGCAGGAGTTGCAGAAGAAGTCGGGCACGTAGTCACGGCAGAGCAGCCGGATGCTCGCCTGGTAGCAGAGCAGCACGTCGAGGGTGTCGTTCACCTGGGAGGTGATTTCCACGGGGTCGTCGGAGAAGAACAGTCCGTCCTCCTCCTTGCCGATTTCCTTCTCGGTGGTGCGGTCGTCCTTGGTCACGATCAGCACGGTCACCTTCTCGTCCTGCTTGTTGTAGAAAGATCCATGAATGTACATAGCGATTTATCTTTTGTTATTTGATTCTGATGTTGCTTCTCTTGCGGTTGGAGCGAGTCTCGTTGGCGATGGAAGCCACGATGTCCCTGCCCCTGAGTCTCCATTCCACTGTCTTCGGCTGGTTGCCACCGCCATCTGCCATGATGCCCTGCAGTCGGTCGGTCTGCACGCTCACCGATGGCAGTGCCACGCCCTGTGCGAAGTTGGCGGCTATCTGTGCGGATGCACCATAGGCGGCGGTGCCGTCGGCGATGGCGAAGAGGCGTGCCTGCTGTGCGGCGTTGAGTATCATCTCGCCAGAGTTGACACGCACCAGCACGTTGTCGCCGCTCTTCTGGTTGCCGCCCACGATACCACCGGTGGCAAACTTGCTCACGGTGGCGATGAGCGAGATCATCTGTGCGGTACCCGATATGCCGAAGGCGAGCCAGTCCACCCAAGTTTTGCAGGAGCTGAGGGCTTGTGCGAAGGAGAGCACGATTTGTCCGATGGCAGCCATGATCATTCCAGCCTTGCCTGCCGCCGAGTCGCTGCCCAGCTGCTGCATCGCACTGCCCAGCATCTCGCAGCTGGCACCCGCTGCGGCGAGGCCCTTGGCAGTGGGGTCCACAATACCTTGGATGCTAGTGAAAGCACCTTTCACGCTGTCGAAGTTGGTCACGTCGATGTTGAAGAGTGATTGTATCTTGGCGATGTCCTTGGAGTTGATGTCGAGTTTGATGGGCTTCACACTCTTGCCCAGCTTGGCGAGTTGCTTGTTGAGGTCCTCTATCTGTTTCTTTGCCTTGTCCTTGCCTATGATACCTATCTCGAAGTCCTGTTGTATGCGGCTCGCCTTGGTCTGTGCGTTGGAGTAGCTCTGTCGCTTGTCGGCGATGCTCCCTTGCTCGATGTAGGAGGGTTCCACGTCGGCGGCGATGGTGAGCCTGCCCTTGGTCTCTGTGTCTATCTGCGCCTGCAGGTCGGCTAGCTTGGCACTTGCCTTCAGCTTCGTCTCGATGGTGGTGGCGTTGTCGAACTCCCTCTGAGCGTCTTGCAACTGGCGTTGCAGTTCCTCTGTGTGGGTCTCCCAGTGTACTTCGATGGGTTTCAGCCCCAATTCGGTGAGTTGCTTGTTGATGTCATCAATGTCTCGTTGTGCATCGGTCTTATCGGTGACGATGCCGATGTCATAGTCTTGTTTGATGCGGTCGATGCGCTGCTGCGCGTTGTTTCGGCTCAGCCGCTTGTCTGCGTCACTGCCCTGTACGATGTATGAGGAATCCACCTGGGCGGCAATGGTCACCTTTCCCTTGGTGGCCTCGTCTATCTCGCCCTGTATGTCCTTCACCTTGGCATCCGCCTTGATCTTTGCTTCGATGGTGGTGGCGTTGCCCAGTTTCTCCTGTTCCTTTTTCAGCTGGCTCTGCAATTCCTCGAGGTGGGTCTTAGGGGTGTTGTCGGTCTTGGGTGATGGGGTGGTATTTGTGGAGATGGTGGACCTTTGGGGAGTATCTGCTGTAATAAAGTTGCTAGCAGATTTTAATCTGCCACTGAGCTGTTTTTGGGTGTCATCTATTTGGCGATTAATGGAGTTGAGTTCTTTGTCGATACCACCTACCTGTTTGTTTCCTGTGGTATTGGTACCGCTGTAACGCTCTGCGCCGACCTTCGAAAATCTCCATATTCCATCATTGCCTACTTTTCCATACCGTTCGTTACGCCAACCTTCTGGTATCAAGTCGCCTTCTTTTGCATTTCTGCCACCTCGCTTTGCATCATCGGCAATGTCCTTGGTTGTCTTCTGTTTTTTGTCCAGCAAGGCTATCTGCTTTTGATATAAAGCGGTTAGTTTTGCAGCATACGCCGCAGCCATCGCCCTTTGCTTAAAGGCATCTACCACGGCATTGGTCTTCTTGTTGAAGATATTCTCTGCATCGGCAACGTCATCAATTTTTAATCTCAGATCGTGAAAGGCACTTTGATTTTGCTTGATCCATGCGGTTTTCTGTTGCTCGGTCGAAAGAGACTTCCATCCTGCTTTCAACTTTTCATACTTTTCCATGAGGTCGGAATAGGTGGACTTCAACGAACTATCATAAGCCTCTTTCACGTCATCAGCTGCGTCACCAGTACTTTTAATGCCATCTGCCATATCCTCCGCCGACAATTTTGCGGCATCCGATTTTGCCATAAAAGCAGATATAGCCTCCGTCAATGCCACGATGGCGATGCCTACACCAGTGGAGATCATCAAACCTTGTATGGCAAGGCGAAGCGTGGTGGCACTTACGGCAGCTCCCCTCATGGAGGCACTGCAAGTAGTAGCCAGGGCACTCATACGGATGGCGGTGGCGTTCCATGCTATGCCTGCAGCTTTCACAATTCCGAGAGCTTTCCCTACAGAATAGAAGGATGTTGCCAATTTTCCTATGCCAGATGCGGCTATTGTCGCCTGAGATAGAAAAGTAATGGTAGGAGCAAATTGCTGTACCATTCCGCCTAATTGTTCCTTAATGTCTCCTAGGTAGTTGTCCGTTTGTTTCCATTTGCCTGCATCGGTCTTGGCAAGTTCTGCATTCATGTTGCCCACATTGTCGGTGATGACTTGAGCGAGCATGGCGGCACGCTCACTTTCTGTGCCAAACTGCAAGACTTGTTTTTGAGCATCGGTGAAAGTGATGCCCACTCGCTGTAAGACCTCCACTTGCCCTTGCATAGCCTTTCCCATCATGTTGCCGATACTCACTGCATCTTGGTTGGTGGCATTGAGTCCGTTCTGTTGGGCAATGAGGTTGTTCATGGCGGGAATCAACACATCAAGGCTCTGCTTGCTCTTTAGGAACGTTGCCATCTGCTGAGCACCGCTTAGCTGCACCTCGTCACCGATAACACCTAGTTCCTGTTGAGCAGAGCAAAGGTCTTTCACGCTCTGAATCATCTCGTCATTCGCCCCCATGCGTTGGCGCATGATAGTTTGCAGTTGGGTTTCTGCAACGAGCTGCACCTGATAGGCGCTGGTCAAATCTGTCATAACCCCTTGCAGTTCACTGATGGCATTTTGCATCACGTCAAGAGCCTGGGACGTCTCTGCCCACTTGATGATCTCACGCCTTGCGTTCTGAGCTTCATCCTGCACATCTCGCACAGCTCTGCCAAGTTCCTCTGCATTAGCAGTTACCTTTCTAAAGCTACCCTTATCAGTTATCTCGAAAGAAACACTTATCGTCTTGCCCATTTTCTTGCCTTTTTATTTGGAGGTTATTGTTATTTTTGTTATATTTGCAGCGTGTTATATTGAGAACGAAGAATATGATGATAATATTAAGTACTTTGTTGGGAGAGCGAAGCGCCAGTTTTTTGGATGCCTTCTGCGTTTTTTACAAGAGATACCCAGATTTAGGGGCATGGCTTGTATTCAGCGTTGTTTTTCT
>ENA-OPLK01000410-OPLK01000410.1-human-gut-metagenome-genome-assembly--contig:-NODE-410-length-8961-cov-3.649338_pt1 | contig 8961 bp, 5 predicted proteins | sample MGYA00241792_ERZ501711 | MGnify/ENA primary metagenome ERZ501711 (study PRJEB25962, sample SAMEA2042204) | human gut metagenome | biome: human gut; feature: human-associated habitat; material: faeces... | reverse complement strand
CCAAGAGCAACAAGAGTGCCTTTGAAAATATTTTCATTCTGTTCATTACTTTCTCTTGCTTCTAAATCCCATATTATTGATAATGACTACTCGCTGGCATACTCTCTGCATGTCGTTGAAACCAGCAAGGATAGGATAAGTGAGCTCATCGGCATTCAAGCCAACATAGATACCCTTATCGTCCTTCTGCAACTCATAGTTTTCAACAGGAACAGGGTTTCCTGTACCGTCGTAAATGACTACGTCTGCTCCAGCTGTAGGATCCCATCCGTCAATCTGAGGATAAATGGCTACATAACCACCATAAACTGTTGATTCAAATACTTCTTTACCAGTATAACTGAAGATGCCCTCAGCATATGACTTAAACTCCTCATTGGTTGTCAAGGCACAATCTACATTCATACCCATGCTGGTAACAATAGGAGCAGTAACCTCAGAATCGCCCTTCTTTTTTTCCTTCTGTACAACATCCATCAGGAAGTAACGGTCGTAATCGCTCTTCACTGTCATGAAGTCTTCCTCCAGCATTCCGTCGAGTCCATTCTCCAAACTCTCGAATACGCTCTGTGGCAATGCATAGACCAGGAACTCACGGCTTCCGCTGCCTAATGGAGCGACTGTGAGCTTCACATCACCCTTCTCACCCTGCAACTTCACAGCGCCGGATGTTTCCTCGCGCAGACCATCTTCCTTTTTATCGAAGACTACCAGCTGGTAAGCATCACCCAAGGTCTTGAGGGTGAAAGGAACGAAGTTGTAGAAGGTGAAATCGTTGGTATCACCACCATTCAGACTAGAACCATTCTGAGTGAACACCTTACCATCGAGAGATACATTCCATACTGCCCACTGTGAAGAGGTTGGATAAGTAACATCCATGGTGCTGGTGGTCATACCATTATAGATAACAGGTATGGTTACAGCAGCCTTGCCATCCTCAGAAGTGAAGGTGATGGTGTAGTTGCCGTCCTTAGCGATGGCATACTTAGCACTTACGCCCTGATTCTCCTTGAAGGCAACACCGCCTACAGCATCCTTGTTAGGTGTACCTACCAGGAAGCCGCCTTCCAAGTCTACCCAAGCTGGAGTATTGGTAACCGCAAAACGGTAGTTTGACTTTACGGTAAACTTGGTGTATACATTGTAACCTACAGTGATACCTGTCTCGGTAATATCTTCGCCAGTCGCATCGTAAACCTTCAGGTCATAGCCGGCAGCCGAACGCTTAACCTCAGCGATGGCAACCTTCTGACCACCCATATTCAGGAAGAGCTGAGCCACGCTCATATCATTGCTGGCATCATCAGCAGTAATCTTAACCTTGATGGTCTGCTTGCCTGCAGTACCATTGAGTACGAAGGCGTCTGCCTTCTCGCCCTGCACCAGTTTACACCAGATTTTGTCTGAAGAAAGGCTCCAGCTCTCGTTGGCATCAAAGGTGAAGTCCAACTCAGCGCCAGCTTCACCGGCGATAGTCTGTACCTGTGGGAACACAGGAGTTACGGCATCGTCATCGCTGGAACAAGCTGTGAACAGAGTCACTGATACCAGCGCCATCAATACGAGCCAATATTTTGAAATCAATGTTTTCATTTTCTTTTTATTCTACGATTAATATCCTTGTTCTTTCAATTTCTCTGCCTCTGCATCGCTGATCCACTCAAACAATGAGATGAAAGTACCGACATTACCATATGATGAGCCATCCTTGTTCAGCACATTAAAGCTGACATACTGTATCACATAGTTCTGGCAGGTATTAAAATAAGAGGTGTAGAGGCTTGGCTGACTGATGCGCAACTTGCCATCGCCATAGATAGTGCCAAATGCCTCGCCAGTAGTACCAGCCACCTGGTCGTCCATCTCTACCAAAGGCTCCAAGGCATTGCCTGGCTTGAACTTCAGTTTCAAGTCGTAACCCTTGTAGTAAACGTCCTTCAAGAGAACGGTGTTCTCCTCACCTTCCACTACCTCAGTCTTGATCAGACGTTTGGTTACGTTGTTCAGATACTGGCTGTAGAAGGTAGATGTTACCTTACACCAGCCTGAGAAGTTGTGGATATCGAAAGGACAAGACTTCTGCATTACCACGTGGGCATAGTCCTTATAGAGATTTGTCCAGTTATACTTCTCCGGAATCACCAGTTTCAGGGTGAAGCCGAGCGAGTCGGTCTTGCCGATGTTGTCATATACACCTTGCACTTGCACATTGCCCACCAGTTCACCAGCCTTGATGGTCACGGTGTTGTTAAGGATGCGATAGTGCTTGCCCTCTACAGCATTGCTTTCCTTGTCAACGACCTCGACGGCAAAGGTGCGGTCGAAATCAGCCTTTTCGGTAGCAGATACAGGAACATTGAATATCTCATTGCTCTCCTGCACAGGATACTGATAGAGCGTATCAGAGAACATGACATGACTTGGACCCGAATAAGTCGTAAAGTCTTGCGAACAACTCGCAAGGGAGATGATTGCAGCAATCGCCGCCATACATCCCATCAATATTTTCTTCATGATCGTCTCTTTATTAATCATTATTTGTTACTTTCATTAGGCTCAATCTCAGAACCTGGAGCCTCCAGCTCATGCTGAGGGATAGGCCATACGAAGAGTGGATCATCCTTCTCTACCTTGAGGTTGCTCTGTACGAAGTTGGCTGCTGGCTGGTCGGAAGCCTTGCGCTCGAATCCCTTGTGCCAACGCTTGAGGTCGTTCAGACGGAAGCCCTCCATATAGAGTTCCTTCACACGCTCTGCCTCGATGATGTCCATCGCATTGCTCTTGCTCATAGAGGTGTTGCCACCATAGGAAGAGTAGCGAGCGGTACGGATGGCAGAGATGTCCTTGCCTGCATTCGTATAATCCTCCTTGTTCACGTAAGCCTCAGCACGTATCAAGTACTGCTCTGAGAGACGGAACACCATTGGCTGGTGTACGTGGTAGATATTGCTAGCACGGAAGGTTGCATCACCGAAGTACTTGGTAAGCAAAGGCCACTGCAATCCATGCTCATAACCTGTGACACGAGTCGTGAAGATGGCTGCGGCACGGAGGTCATTGTTATCAAATGAGTTGATGACCCAAGTCTCTGGTACATAGTCTGGACGATAAGACACGAAGTCGTATTTGTCGAAGATGGTTCCGAGTGCGCCACCATAGCTATTCACGGTGAAGCCCACTTTCCAGATGCACTCACGAGAGTCACCATACTGCCAAATGTAAGCATAGTCGTTCACCCTGTTGGAGTAGGTGTTACTAGAAGCCTTCTCCAAGGTGTAGTACTTGCTCTTGATCACCTTGGTAGCGTACTTGATGGCATCGTCGTAGCGATGCATATATAAGGATACGCGCGCACGCAAGGCATAGCAAACATACTCGTTGAAACAAATCTCATTATAGAGTTTGTCAGAGAAGTCCTCGTCCAACTTCAAGAGTTCCTGAGCCTTGTCGAGGTCGCTCAACACGAAGTCGTAAGATGCCTTCAAGCTGGCACGCTTCTGTGGCTCATTGCCCTTGTAATGCTCGGTGAGAACCACACCCAACTCCTGCTCAGCCTGCTCATCGCTGTCGTAAGCCTTGCAGAACATCTTGATGAGTTCCGAATAAGCCAAGGCACGAGCGAAGTAAGCCTCACCACAACACTGGTCGAGCTTGTCCAACTGAGCATCGCTGGTGGTGTTCATCTTCACCTTATCTACGTTGTCAAACAAGTAGTTGCAACGATTGATGACATCATAGAGGTCGGCATACACTGCCTCGATGTCGGTATTGGTTGACTTGATGTCGTTCCAACGGTAGATGTCACCATAAGTATTGGAATTTCCCTTCACACAATACACGAAGTCGGTCTGCAAGTCAGGAAGTATCGTCAAGTTGCCCGAATAGAGGGCACTGCTCTTGAAACTGTCATAGATGCCATACACCAACTTATCGACATCGTCCACCGTGTTGATAGCCTGCTCCATGCGGATGCTGTCCTCTGGATACTTATCAAGACACGAAGAGAAGGTCAAAGCCAAGATGGCTGACAGGATATATGTCTTTATATTTCTAATGTTCATTGTAATCTCCTTTCTTGTTTAGAATGACACTTCCATACCGAGCGTAAACTGACGGGATGCTGGATATTGTGCCTGGTAAACATTGGATGAAACCTCTGGGTCGAGACCATTGAAACCTGTGATAGTGAACAGGTTCTGTGCCTGCGCATAGATTCTTACCAAAGTGAAGAACTTGGTCTTGCTCAACCATGCCTGTGGCAAAGAGTAAGAGAGACTGAGGTTCTTCAAGCGCAAGAATGAAGCATTCTCCAAATAACGGTCGTCCAACTGGTTGACCTCACCCCACTTAGGGATGTCGGTGATGTCACCAGGGTTCTTCCAACGGTTGTACAATACACGACGAGACTGGTTGTAAGCGGTACCGAAGGTAACGCCACCCTCCTCGAAGTAACGGTCATTGTTGATGACATAGCGAGTACCAATCCAACTGAACTGGGCAGACAACTGCAAGCCCTTCCAACGGAAGCTGGTACCGAAACCACCCATCCAAGGTGCATCGTAGGTCTTGCCAGTCATGACCTTGTCGCTCTCACGGAACTCGTTGGTCACGTTGCCATTCTTGTCATACCAGAGCTGCTCACCATTGGCTGGATTGACACCAGCATAACGGTTGAGGAAGAACTCGCTTACGGAGTGACCTACTACATATTTCAAACCTGTGGTAGAGTTCACATATTCAGTCACACCATTGTAGAGTTCCTTCAAGCGGTTCTGGTTGTAAGATACATTGGCGCTCACGTTCCAAGTGAAGTCCTTGGTACGGATGACGTCGGCATCAGCACTCAACTCGATACCCTTGTTGCTCATCACACCCACGTTCTTCCAACGGTAGCCCTCACCTGTAACAGTGTAAGACTCAGGCACACGCATCAACATATTAGAGGTACGCTTGTAGTAAGCCTCGAAGCTGAAGTTGATGCGATCGAGGAAACCGAGACGCAAGGCGAAGTTGTTCGCCCATGTGTTCTCCCATCCCAAGTCCTCGTTACCACTCTGTGATGGATAGAGACCTGCCACATCATCGTAGTTGGCATCACCCGATACCAAAGCCAAGTGATAGTAGTTAGGAATCTCGGAGTTACCCGATGTACCGGTGCTCACAGATACCTGGGCATTGGTGAGCCAGTTCATCTTCTTGAGCCATTCGGTCTGCTTCACATTCCACATGAAGCCCAAAGACCAGAAGGTACCCCAACGATGATCCTTACCGAAACGTGAAGAGGCATCGGTACGGAGGGAGAAGTCGGCGTAGTAAAGTTCCTTATAGTTGTACTCGCCACGCATGAAGAATGACAAGTAAGAATAATCGGATGTAGAATCAGCCCAACGTCTTGCACGAGTACCTGAAGACACATTGGTCAAGAGGTCGTTGGTCTGTCCAGTGGAATATACATTGAAACCCTCAGAGTGATAGTTCACTGCCTCCTGTCCCAACATCACGTTGAAGGAATGGATGTCCTTCAGGGAGAAGCGGTAGTTGGCGGTAGTGGTCTCTGTGAGGTTGAGAATATCACTGCTCTGGCGTGCCGCTGTACCCTCGCCATTATTGGAAGAAAGGCTTGGGAACGACTGCATGAACGCTGTGGAGTGAGTGAAATCGGCACCAAACTGGGTGCGGATGGTCAAGTTCTCGATAGGATAAATCTCGGCATACATGGTAGAGAGCACCTTATACTTCTTGTTCTTGATAGGGTTCTTGGCCATATATACGATAGGGTTCTCGCTCGTACCAGCCCAGTTGCCAGCGGCGAGAGAAGCCAAACTGCCATCCGATGCGTATGGATTCCAGTAAGGGAGCATGAAGCGGCAAGCCGAGATTGGGGTAACGGTGGTGTAAGTACCATCGTCTGCCTGCTGTGCCTCCTCGTAAGCTGCCATGGTGTTGGTACCGATCTTCAACCAGTGGCTAGCCTTCACATCTGCATTGGTGCGGATGTTGTAACGGCGGAAGGTAGAGCTCTGTGCGATACCATCCTGATCGTAGTAACCACCAGATACATAATAGTTCAAGCGGTCGGTGGCACGGTTGACGGAAAGTTCGTAGCTCTGGAGAGGAGCACGGTCGTTGAACACCTCGTCGAGCCAGTTGACATTCACTCTCGACAAGAGGTTGTAGTCCTTGCCAGCATCCAAGCCCACTTCCTTCTCAAACTGGATGCGCTCGGAGGTATTCATCATGCTCCAGTTGGTCTGTGCCAACTGAGAGAAACCGTACTGCGCACGGAGGGTTACCTTCGCCTTGTCCATGGCAAGACCACGCTTCGATGTGATGACAACCACACCGTTGGCAGCACGAGCACCATAGATAGAGGTAGAGGAAGCATCCTTCAACACGGAGATAGACTCGATGTCGTTAGGACTCAGAGTATTGAAATCGGAACTAGAGATAGGCACACCATCCAAGATAAAGAGTGGTGACTTACCAGAGTTGATAGAGTTGGTACCACGAATCTGGAAGCTCGCCGCCTTGCTAGGTTCACCCGAAGAGGAAATGACCTGCAAACCAGTACTCTGTCCCTGCAACGCCTGGTCGAAGCTGGCGGCTGGGACATTCTCAATCTTCTCAGACTTCACGGTAGATACAGAACCAGCGATGGTTCCTTTCTTACGAACGCCGTACGCCACGACCACCACCTCGTCCATCACCTTGGCATTGGTGGAGAGCGTCATGTTCAGCGTATTCGTCTGCGCATTGACAAGGTGCTTCTGCGTTTCCATGCCGACATACGAGAATACCAGCGTGGCCTTAGATGCACCCTTCACCTCGATGGTGTAGTTACCGTCAACATCGGTCACGACACCATTCGTTGTACCCTCTTGAAGGATTGTTGCTCCAATCAACGGCTCGTTGTCTTCAGCAGACACCACCGTACCCTTGACACGGAAAGTCTGTGCCAGGGCTGTTTGGATAGTCAACACAATCAGAGAGACAAGCAATAGGGAAAATCTTCTCATCCTTGTTTGTTTCAAATTGTTGTTTATAAAATGTATTAATACTTATTTTTTTCTCGTTGGGTAAAAGCTACAATCTTTAAACGACTCTTCGCTTACGCCTCGCTATACATTTTTTCACAAATTTGCATACGTGCGTGTACCTACTTGATTAAAAACGGTGCAAAATTACGAATAAATTCTTATTATTACAAGACTTTTGATTAAAAACTGCTATTTTTGCAGTAATATGTGTAAGAATATCGGTAATATGCGCATCGTTTCTTTACATTTTCATAAAAAAACTAGAAAAAAGGAACTCTCATACAGAATAATTATGTAACTTTGCAGTTGATATGAGATATAGATTTTTGATATGGCTATGCTTTCTGCTCGGCTTCACCTTGCAAATGAATGCCCAGAACGATGAGACCCGCCCTGAGGACAGGGAGGTGGACATGGACAACCCTACCTTCGAGCCGATGGTGAAGGTGGGCAAGGTATTGTATAGCGGCGACAGCATACAGTATGTACAAGTAAATAATGTATATGTCTATCCCCAGCCTACCTTCAAGAACGACAAGCAGCGCCAGGCTTACAACCGATTGGTGTATAACGTGAAGAAGGTGCTCCCCATCGCCAAGGAAGTGAGAAAGATTATCATCGAGACGGGCGAATATCTCGAAACCCTCCCCAACAAGAAGGCGAAGGATGCGCACATGAAGTTGGTGGAGAAAGGCATCAAGGAGGAATACACGCCTAGAATGAAGAAGCTCACCTATGCGCAGGGCAAGCTCTGCATCAAGTTGGTGTATCGCGAGTGCAGTTCCTCTTCTTATCAGCTCATCCAAGCCTTCCTTGGTCCTGTGAAAGCCGGTTTCTATCAAGCTTTCGCCTGGGCTTTCGGTGCCAGTCTCACCAAGAAATACGACCCCAATGGCGTGGATAGATTGACCGAGAGAGTGGTAAGACAAGTGGAGTCGGGACAGATCTAACGTTTTTGCTCTATCTCAAAAAGCCACACAAACCGTTAAACTTTCATATAATACTTTTATTATACTTGCATTATAAAAGTATTATAATTATCTTTGCATAATAATAGCAAAGATAAGGAAACTATGATAGCAAACCCATTCATACTCCGCGGATATGTATCAGATGAATACTTCTGCGACAGAGACAAGGAAACTGCCGACTTGATGACAGAAATCAAGAACGGCAACAACGTCACGCTCATCGCACCGAGAAGAATCGGAAAGACGGGGCTTGTGCAACGCATGTTTGCACAAGAGGAAATCAAACAGAAGTATTATACGTTCTTGGTAGATATTTATGCCACCAAGACGCTTGCCGACTTCATCCAAGAACTAGGAAGAAGCATCCTACAAAGCTTGAAACCGAAGGGCACAAAGGTAGTGGAATACTTCCTCAACTGCCTTCACTCCCTTCGCTCTTCCATCAGTTTTGACATGAATGGCAATCCTTCTTGGGGAGTAGATTTGGGTGACATTACAAGCCCTGCCACATCCCTCGAAGAAATCTTCCATTATTTGGAGACAGCCGACAAACCTTGCATTGTCGCCATCGATGAGTTTCAGACAGTAGGTACCTATCGAGAGGGCAATGTGGAAGCGATCTTGCGCACATACATCCAGCATTGCCATAATGCGAATTTCATCTTCGCTGGTTCTCAGCGCAACATGATGTCGGAGATGTTCCTCAGCCATTCTCGTCCTTTCTACATGAGCACAGCCATCAAGACGCTTCAGCCTATCGACAAGGAGGTATATGCCGATTTCGCCAGTTGCCTTTTCGGCGAGAGACGTATCAAACGAGAAGTCATCTACCAGATATACGACCGTTTTGACGGCATCACCTGGTATCTTCAGAGAATGATGAACAAGATTTACTCCCTAACTCTCCCTGGACAGGAAGCAGACGAGCAAACAATGCAACAAGCCCTCGA
>ENA-OPLK01000403-OPLK01000403.1-human-gut-metagenome-genome-assembly--contig:-NODE-403-length-9062-cov-2.542356_pt1 | contig 9062 bp, 8 predicted proteins | sample MGYA00241792_ERZ501711 | MGnify/ENA primary metagenome ERZ501711 (study PRJEB25962, sample SAMEA2042204) | human gut metagenome | biome: human gut; feature: human-associated habitat; material: faeces... | reverse complement strand
GTACGAAAATGGTAGAGGGAAAAAGTACGAAAAAGAATATAGAAAATTGATATTAGACCTCAAGGAGAAAGGGGTAATTCAATCACGATGGAAAAGCGAGTTCTCACTATATATGTTGATTAAATCATATTTTCCAACAGCGATTTATCAATATCGTGCAGAGTGGCTTGATAAACAATCTTTGGATATTTATATACCAGAACATAAAATTGGTATTGAGTATCAGGGACAACAACATTATGAAGAAATTGATGTTTTTAATGGTGCTGAAGGATTGAAAGAAACACAAAAAAGAGATAAGGATAAAAAAGAAAAGTGTCATGCCAATAATGTCACTTTGATTGAGTGGGTATACACTGATGCAATTGAAGAATCGAAAATGTTAGACATTTTTACTCAATACAATATTTCGTTGCCTCCGAAACAGGATAGAAATGATTTTTATGAGAAGATAAAAATTGATTTCAGTAGGAATAAAAAACAAAATAAAGAAAAAGAAGTGCAAAGGATATGTCAATACAATGTTGAAGGAAAATATATTGCTTCATATGAAAATGTGGAAATGGCTGCGAGAGAAACGGGTGTTAGTGAGGTTAGTATTAGAAGAGCCTGTTCAGGAGTTAGGGATACAGGAGGCGGTTTTAGGTGGCGAAGATGTTTAAAAAATGAAATTCAAGATGATATAGGTACTCTTGTGAAAGAAGAAAAGGTAAACGGTCCCCGTAAGATAAATCAATTTGATGCTAGAGGAAATTTAATAGCTTCATATGATTCAGTATCAGATGCCGTTAGAAAGACAGGGATAAATGCTAAGAGTATTCGAGAAACGGCAAGAGGTAAACAAAAACAAGCAGGAGGGTACGTTTGGAAATATCTGGAAGAATAACAGTACTTCTAATAATGCATTATAGTTATGTGCCAGATGTTAAAGGAGCAAAAATTTAAAAATTCACTTTACGCAATGTAAATCAAATACGAATCCATATTGGGGAGCAAATTCTATCGCCTATGACAAAATTTGTTCCTCAATGCTATATCTGTTTCAGAGCCGAGAAATCGGCTCTTTTATTTTGCTCAAAATTATAAAAAATGAAGGAGGTTTCATATGAGCGGCACAACTTCCGGTAAGGCAGTGACAGAGCGTTCTGCCATGCAGATGACAAGGCTTTGATTGCCTTTCAAACTTACTTTCGGTAAGAAAACTCCATTGTACATAAAATGATTTTGTGCTATAATTTTAATGAGTTTTTTTATGAAAGGAGTTGCAAAAAAACAGAAGTTATAACGGACACTTGAAGCACGGAGATACATGGCACTTAAGAAAACACATATATGACAATCTTGTGTTTACTCGAGAAACAAAGAGTGAGGAAATACCTGCATTTCCTTGTGAAGAGTATCATAACAAACATTAGGAATAGAAGAAATGGAGGAGAAAAAATCATGAGGAAAAAATGGTTTAAAAAAGGAAGTGCAGTGCTGCTTGCAGCGGCAATGGTACTGTCCTTATTCCCAGGAATGAAGGGAACGCTTGCGACGGTACAGGCAGCAGAAAATGAGACACCTACATCTGGATACTGGACGGATGTGGCAGGATTGAAAAACTTTAGTCTGGATGAAGCCAACGATACAGAAGGTAAAATCATCTTCGGACAGAATGGCTCCGGTGCAGCACAGCAGTGGAAGATAGCAGGGGTGGATTCCGGAATAAAGGATGCGAAAGGAAATGTGACGGATAATATTATTCTCTTTGCCGCATCGCCACTGGGAAGTTCGGCGTTTGAAGATAATTATACTACCAATAAGACTTATGACTCAAACTGGAATTGTACCTATATGGTAAGTACAAGCGGATTAGAGGTATTTCCGAATCACTATGGAGCCAGTGACTTACGTACAGTTTTGAATAATTACATGAGAAGCAATAATTATTTCAGTGAGTCGGAAAAGACGAAGATGAATAAGACAACGATATATACGGATGATAAGAAGAATGGTACCACATATTCCGTAACAGATACCCTATATGCACCATATGGTGATTATGATGAACTTAACGATAAATATGTTACCGTGGGCACGAATACTTCCGACAGTTTGAATGGCGGGGTAAAGATTGATGTTTCAAAATGGGGAAATGGTTTCTGGCTGCGCTCGACGCTTGATAATCTTAGTGACTATGCACTCGTGGCTAATAAGGACAAGTATGTGGATAGCAGCTTTGTCTTCGATAGCTGTTCGGTAGTGCCCGCTTTTAATTTGAATCTGTCGGATGTCTCTTTTGCATCTGCTGCGGAAGCAGCATCATCTTCATACAGTGGATATAAAGAAAACAGTGGCATGACAGAGAACACCTATACATTGCGATATACATATACTACTGGAACGGATAGTGCAGTCATCAGTTCAGATGGAACAAAGGTCACTGTTACAAATGCAAAAGGAAAATATCTTATGGTACAGAATCGTGCTGGTGTGTATGCAATGGCAATTGATTCTGACTCTAAGACAGTGAATGCAAGTGATATTACTATGGGAAGTGCATTAGATAATTTCAATAACTGCAAAGTCTGGATTGAATCAACCGATGCAGATAGAATTACAACAGCCAAGATGGCAGTAACAGCTATCAATGTTATAGAAATAACAGATATTACATCACCGGTTGCTGGCTCAGCTTTTGATACAGAAGCAGCTTGTGCAACAACAGGTGTATCAACTACAACCCCAAAAGTAACATGGACACCAAATGATACCACAGCAGGTTATAATACCACATATACTGCAAGTGTTACGCTTACAGCAGAAGATGGTTATGAATTTGCATCGGATGTAACAGCAACCATGGACGGGAAAGAAGCCAGTGTTACCAAGAATCAGGATGGAACATTAACTGTGACATATGAATTCCCTGCAACAGCTAAGGCAACCTATACAATCACAGCAGGAGCAGGCGGAACACACGAGTTAAGTACGGATGGAACATTAACAATTACCTGTGATGGTGCGCTTGATAAATTAACAGGAATCTATGTGGATGATAAGCTTGTGGATGCAGCAAATTATACACTGAAATTCGGAAGTACCATATTAACATTCAAGGCAGATTATCTGAATACATTAAGCGTTGGAACTCATAAAGTGAAGTTCCAGTATAGTGATGGAAGTGCAGAGAGCACATTTGTAATCAAAGCAGCATCCAGCCAGAATACAACAACGCAGGATACAACTACATCGGATACAACACAGGATACAACAGCACCGTCCGAAAAGGATGATGCTCCAAAAGCTGGAGATTCTACACCGATTGTATGGCTTTTTATAATTGCAGTCATAAGCGGAGCAGGGGTTGTCTATTTTGGTAGAAAGAAAAAGACAGTCAGATAATCTCTTGCTGAGAAAATCAAATGATAAATAATCAAAACAACAGACGGGTGGCTTCGGTCACCCGTCTTCGTATGGTTACTGAATCAGATTCTTTCATAAGAATACGGAGAAATTTCAAAATCAAAATTCAATTTTTGAAACGGATTGATAATTGTAAGGCTTTATGGTAGAATAGGGACGATATTTGGAATCCTTGTAAAGCAATTTGAGACAATAATAAAGGCGTGCAAGCCTTATAAACAGGAGGTTTTAAGCTATAATGGAACAGTATAAGCAGGAATTTATTGAATTTATGGTGGATTGTAAAGTCCTCAAATTCGGTGATTTTGTAACTAAGAGCGGAAGAAAGACACCCTTCTTTATTAATACAGGTTTTTACAGAACAGGTGCACAGCTTAAGAAACTTGGCGAATATTATGCAGAGGCTATTAATAACAAGTACGGAACAGATTTTGATATTCTGTTCGGACCTGCATATAAGGGTATACCGCTTTCGGTTACCACAGCTATAGCACTTAACGATAAATATGGGGCAGATATAGGATACTGTTCTAACCGTAAAGAAATAAAAGACCACGGCGATAAGGGAATCCTTCTCGGAAGCCCTATCAAGGATGGCGATAAGATTGTAATAATAGAAGATGTAACAACAGCAGGAACATCAATAAATGAGACTCTCCCTATCATCAAAGCACAGGGTAACGTTAATGTTACAGGGCTTGTTGTATCCGTTGACAGAATGGAAAGAGGTCAGGGTACCAAGAGTGCACTTACAGAGATAGAAGAGAATTACGGAATCAGGACAACTGCGATTGTTACAATGGCAGAGGTTGTAGAACATTTATATAACAGACCTTATAAGGGCGAAGTTATAATAGACGATACACTTAAAGCTGCTATTGATGATTATTACAAGCAGTATGGTGTAAATTAAATAGAAGAGGGTTTAATTAATGTCAAAGCATAAGTATAAGTTTACCAATAAGAAGCATAGTGTAGGTGGCGTTGCTGCTACAATTATGGCTGCAGCTGCTATTGTACTGATTGTTTTTTCAATTGTCCTCTCATTTAAGGCAAGAGGCGAAGGCGGGGAAATAGTCGGTTCCCTGGCATTGATGGCACTTGCCTTTTCTGTATTTGGACTGATTATCGGTTTACTTAGTTACAGGGAATTTGACAGATATTATACCTTTTCATTGATAGGAAGCCTGATTAATGGTATTATAATAGTACTTTTAATAATGTTATTATTTGTAGGAATTTAAGCGAGGTAAGAAAATGGCTAAAGTAGGAATTGTCATGGGAAGTGACTCAGACCTTGAGGTTATGAGCAAAGCAGCGGAAATGCTTGAAAAGTTTGGTATCGATTATGAGCTGACTGTTATTTCAGCACATCGTATGCCTGACGTATTTTTTGATTATGCAAAGACAGCAGAGGAAAAAGGTTTTAAGGTTATAATTGCAGGAGCCGGTGGAGCAGCACATCTTCCGGGTATGTGTGCGGCAATTTTCCCAATGCCTGTTATTGGTATTCCAATCCATACCAAATCTCTTGGCGGAGTTGATTCTTTATATTCAATAGTACAGATGCCAAGCGGAATCCCTGTTGCAACTGTTGCAATTAACGGAGGAGCCAATGCGGGAATTCTTGCAGCTAAGATTCTTGCAACAAGTGATGACGAACTTCTTAACAGAATCAAAGCATATAAAGATGAATTAAAAGACGGCGTTATGAAGAAAAAAGACAAAATCGAAAAAGTCGGATATAAAAAATACATGGAGGAAAAATAAAAATGGATTACAAGAAAGCGGGCGTTGATATTGAAGCCGGATATAAGTCGGTTGAATTAATGAAGGAACATGTTAAAAGCACAATGAGACCGGAGGTACTCGGAGGTATCGGTGGATTTTCAGGTGCGTTCTCAATGGCAGCAATCAAAGACATGGAGGACCCTGTGCTTTTATCCGGAACAGACGGATGCGGAACCAAGGTTAAACTTGCTTTCCTTATGGACAAGCATGACACAATCGGTATTGATTGTGTTGCCATGTGCGTTAATGACGTTGCATGTGCAGGCGGTGAACCTTTATTTTTCCTTGATTATATAGCATGTGGAAAAAACATTCCTGAGAAAATCGCAACAATCGTTAAAGGTGTTGCGGACGGTTGTAAATTATCCGGATGTGCTCTTGTCGGCGGAGAAACAGCAGAACATCCCGGACTTATGCCTGAGGACGAATATGACCTTGCAGGATTTTCTGTAGGTGTATGTGACAGAAAGAACCTTATTACAGGAGAAAACATCAAGCCGGGAGATACACTTGTTGCAATCAAATCTTCAGGTGTACACAGCAATGGTTTTTCACTTGTAAGAAAAGTATTTGATATGACAAAAGAATCCCTTGATACATATTATGATGAACTTGGAACAACTCTCGGTGATGCTTTACTTAAACCAACAATTATTTATGTCAAGGCACTTAAAGCAGTTAAGGATGCCGGAGTAACCATTAAGGGCTGCAGCCACATCACAGGCGGCGGTTTTTACGAGAACATTCCAAGAATGCTTCCTGACGGAATAAGAGCCGAAGTTAAAAAAGACAGCTACGAAGTACCTGCATTATTTAAACTTATGGCTAAGAAAGGCAATATTGACGAACATATGATGTATAATACATTCAATATGGGTGTCGGCATGATTCTTGCAGTTGACCCTGCTGATGCAGATAAGACCATAGAAGCAATCAAGTCTGCCGGGGAAGATGCATTTGTAATAGGACAGACAGTTGCAGGCGAAAAAGGTGTAACATTATGTTAAGAGTAGTTGTACTTGTTTCAGGTGGCGGAACCAATCTTCAGGCTATTCTTGATGCCATTGATAACGGTAAGATTAAGAATGCGGAAGTTGTGGGCGTAATCAGTAATAATGCCAGTGCCTATGCACTTACAAGAGCTGAGCAACACAATATTCCAAATGAATGTATATCACCTAAGAATTATGAAAACAGGGATGTGTTTAATGATGCACTGCTTGAAGGTGTATCAAAATACAATCCGGACTTAATTGTTCTTGCAGGTTTTCTTGTGGCAATCCCTGAGAAAATGGTTAAAGCATTTCCTGAGAAAATCATTAATATCCACCCATCACTTATCCCTTCTTTTTGTGGAAAAGGATATTATGGACTTAAGGTACATGAAGCCGCTTTGCAAAGAGGCGTGAAAGTTACAGGAGCAACCGTGCATTATGTTGATGAAGGAACGGATACCGGTAAAATTATCTTCCAGAAACCTGTAATGATAGAGGACGGGGATACACCTGAGATTCTTCAGAAAAGAGTTATGGAACAGGCAGAATGGATTATTTTACCTGAAGCAATAAATATGATTGCAAACAGATAACTGAAAGGATAACGTACTATGAAAATATTGATTGTAGGCAGCGGCGGAAGAGAGCATGCAATTGCTTACGCATGCAGTAAAAGCCCTAAAGTAGATAAAATATACTGTGCACCGGGTAATGCCGGAATTTCGGAACTTGCGGAATGCGTTCCAATTTCAGCAATGGAATTTGACAGACTTGCAGATTTCGCAGCTGAAAAAGAAATCGACCTTACCGTAATTGGAATGGATGACCCACTTGTAGGCGGCATTGTTGACTTGTTTGAAGCGAGAGGTTTAAGAGTATTCGGACCTCGTAAGAATGCGGCTATTCTTGAAGGCTCCAAGGCATTTTCAAAGGACCTTATGAAAAAATACAATATTCCTACGGCTGCTTATGAGACATTTACTTCTGCGGACGATGCCAAGAAATATCTTGAGACTTCGGAATATCCTATAGTCCTTAAGGCTGACGGACTTGCACTTGGTAAAGGTGTTCTTATCTGCAATACCAAGGAAGAAGCATTGGCAGGCGTTGATGAGCTTATGCTTGACAAGAAGTTTGGCGATGCCGGTAATACCATTGTTATAGAAGAATTTATGACAGGAAGGGAAGTATCCGTACTTTCTTTCGTTGACGGAAATACAATTAAAATAATGTCATCAGCCCAGGACCATAAGAGGGCAAAAGATGGTGACGAGGGTCTTAACACAGGTGGAATGGGTAACTTTTCACCAAGTCCTTTTTATACAGAAGAAGTTGATGATTTTTGCAAAAAACACATATATCAGGCAACCGTTGATGCTATGAAAGCAGAAGGCAGGGAATTTAAAGGCGTTATTTTCTTCGGACTTATGCTTACACCTAAGGGACCAAAAGTTCTTGAATACAATGCACGTTTTGGTGACCCTGAGGCACAGGTTGTTCTTCCAAGGCTTAAAAATGACATTATTGACGTTTTTAATGCCTGCATTGATGGAACACTTGATAAGATTGACCTTCAGTTTGAAGACAAAGCCTGTGTATGCGTTATCCTTGCCAGTGACGGATATCCTCTTGCATACGAAAAAGGCAAGATTATAACAGGTCTTGATAATTTCAAAGGCAAAGACGGTTATTACTGTTTCCATGCCGGAACAAAGTTTGATGACAACGGCAACATTGTGACTAACGGCGGACGAGTTCTCGGAATTACCGCAAAAGGCGATACACTCAAAGAAGCAAGAGCCAATGCTTACGCTGCAACCGAATGGGTTGATTTTGAAAACAAATATATGCGCCATGATATAGGTAAGGCTATAGAGAATATGGACTAAGGAGTATACTATGACAAAAGTATATATTGACGGAAGCGAGGGCACTACAGGTCTTAGAATCAATGAGCGATTCAAAGGCAGGGATGATATAGAGATTCTTACAATCCCAAGTGAACTTCGTAAGGATGTTAATGAAAGACGAAAATATATAAATGAATCGGACATAACTTTTTTGTGTCTCCCTGATGCGGCTGCAATTGAAGCCGTTTCCCTTGTGGAAAATGAAAATGTTACAATAATAGATGCCTCTACGGCACACAGGACAAGTCCTGGCTGGGCTTACGGATTTCCTGAACTTTCGGAAGAATTCAGGGAAAATATCAGAAACAGCAAGAGAATTGCCAATCCTGGCTGCTATGCTTCAGGATTTATTTCACTTGCTTATCCGCTTGTGAAAATGGGAATAATAGGACCTGATTTTCCGATTTCTGCATTTGCCCTTTCAGGCTACAGCGGGGCAGGCAAAAAGACTATTGCCATATATGAATCGGATGAGAAGACTGTGGAAATGAATGCTCCAAGAGAGTATGCACTTACGCAGAAACATAAACATCTAAAAGAAATGAAAGCGATTACAGGACTTTCAAGGGAACCTCTTTTTACCCCTATCGTAGACGATTATTATAGCGGAATGATTGTCAATATCCCGCTTTATGTGGATATGATAGGCATGAAGCCTGAGGAACTTCAGAAAGTATTTGCAGATTTCTACAAGGGTGAGAAATTTATCAATGTAAAACCTTTCGATGCACAGACAGAAGAACTTAACGGTTTTATGGCAGCCAACTCATGTTCCGGATGGGACGGAATGGAAATATACATTTGCGGTAATGATGACAGAATCCTTCTTTCATCACGTTTTGACAACCTTGGAAAAGGTGCGTCAGGTGCTGCGATACAGTGTATGAACATTGTGCTTGGCTGTGATGAAGCAAAGGGTTTGAATCTGTAATTTCACAGAATATTCACAAAAAATACA
>ENA-OPLK01000391-OPLK01000391.1-human-gut-metagenome-genome-assembly--contig:-NODE-391-length-9203-cov-6.739069_pt1 | contig 9203 bp, 6 predicted proteins | sample MGYA00241792_ERZ501711 | MGnify/ENA primary metagenome ERZ501711 (study PRJEB25962, sample SAMEA2042204) | human gut metagenome | biome: human gut; feature: human-associated habitat; material: faeces... | reverse complement strand
ATTCTACCGGCTGCTGCTCCTGTGGGGCTTTCAATTCATTATTATCTTCTGACATAAAATCCTCCTATGTTTTAGGGGAGATCCCTTAATTCCTTATTTAATAATCTTCTTGTAGCACTTTCTGCGCTTGTGCATTACTGGGGTCAAAGCTCCCCACTGTCCCTGCACACCGGCATTGGTTTCCAGCTCAACCTGGGTCTCGCCCCACTCAATACCATACTTCTGGTACCAAGGTATCAGATCGGCAAAGAGAAGTGCATTCGCTCCCTTGGCACGATACTCTGGAAGAATACCGATGAGAAGGAGGTCAACGATGTTGGTCTTGTGCTGTTTGATAGCTCTCAACACATGATACCAACCGAATGGAAAGAGGCGCCCACGGTGACACTTCTGAAGGGCATGAGCCAATGACGGCATGGTGATTCCCACACCGATGAGCTTATGCTCTCCACCCGTCCAATCCTCGATACAGGTGATGAGGTTGAAGTCGAGGAAACTGAGATACGACTTGATAAGCTGATCTATCTGCTTTTGCGAGAGTTCAGAATATCCATAGAGATCCTTGTAGGTATCGTTGATGAGATCGAAGATCTTCTGTCCCATTCCGCCTTGGAAGACTTCCTTCTTGGTAAGCTTGCGCACATGCAGATTGTAGCGCTTCTCTATCATCATCGCTATCTTGGCGTACTTCTCCGGTATGGTATCAGGTACCATGATCTTGAACTCCACATACTTGTTATCTACCTCAAAACCCTCCAGAGCCTCGATGTGCTTCGGATAATAAGGGTAATTGTAGATGGTTGGCATGGTTCCGAGCTGATCGAATCCCCATACGAGCATTCCCTCAGGGTCCATATCGGTAAATCCAAGCGGACCTACCACATCCTCCATGCCTTTCTCGCGGCCATATTTCTCCACAGCATCCAAAAGTGCCTTCGAAACCTCACGGTCGTCAATGAAGTCAATCCATCCGAATCGGACGGATTTCTTTCCCCACTTATTGTTTGCCTTATGGTTGATGATAGCAGCGACGCGACCTGCCAGTTTTCCATCCTTATAGGCAAGATAATACTCTGCCTCGCAGAACTCGAACGCAGCGTTCTTATCCTTGCTCAGGGTATTCATTTCGTCGCTGAAAAGATTAGGCACATCGTATTCGTTGCCTTCGTAGAGGTCGTAGTGGAAGTCGATGAACGTCTTCAAATCCTTCTTGCTTTCGACCTTTTTAATTTCTATTAATGACATGATTTCAAACTAGTTTGCAATATTATAGGATGCAAAAATAGCAATATTTCGCCAAACGACCAAATATTGCTATCTTTATTTTCAGTTTTTTAGGGGTTCAAGAATGATTACGAGCCACAAACTAGCCTATATCACCCGATTAGTGGTGGTTTTGGCGGAATCATCTTATAGGATTAGAACTTGATTTTTCAGGAAATCAGCTTATTTTTTCTCCGTAATCACCAGCACATGGCTTTCGTCGCTCAGTGTGGTGGCGAAGATATAGGTTTCACCACCATCCTTCAACTTCAATCGCTTGCGCAATTCTGCCACGGAAAGGGGGAAGTTGCGGGTAGCGATGTTCGCCTTGGTGATTCCTGACAGATGACGCTTCAACTCCTTCTTATTAAAGGAAGAAACGGCGATGATGCGGAAGCTTCTGCCAGGGAAAGCCTCGATAGGCGCCTGGCTCACGAAAAGATGGCTGTTCTTGGAAAGCATCCTTGCATCATAGCGCCCGGAAAGAACGCCGAAACAGCCGGCTTTCATCAACGAGGCATTCGGCTCATAAAGATACAGCATCTCTTCAAGGGTGGATGGGGCAATCTTGACGGAAGAAGACTCCATATCCATCTCGTCGCAGACGAAGGATTGCGCATCATTGATGCAATAAATGCGGAGATTTTCGCCCATATTTCGCGCTGACAGCACTAAAAGGAGCTCCTTGCACTCATTGTTCACGGAGATGATATGAACCTCTCTCACGTGGCTTAATTCGCTTATGGCACGGTGCCAGTCGAGCATCGGAGAGAGTTTGATGATGACGTAATCAGCCTTCGACAGCATTTCTTCCTGCAAAATGGTAACATCGGGTGTGCAATCCTTCAAGGATACCACCTTGTTGCCCGCATCGTCTCTACGGGCAGGATCAATGAAGATTATCTTAAGACCAAGGTTGGTCTTAAGTAATGACAGAGGTTGGTCATAAGTGATGCCTAAAGAATCATCAGTTGATGCAGCATCATCTTTCTTTGGCAGAAAAGAATGAAGAACCTCTATTCCATCTCCATTCTTCACGATAGCGTTCTTCAAGCCCAAGCGCCCGAAGTTCTCCTTTGCCGCTTCACAGAGATGAACCTGTCGCTCCACGTACATCGACTTCACTCCCAACCGGGCTGCGATATAAGAGAAATCTACTCCAAATCCACCTGTCAGGTCAACAAACTCTATTTCATTTTCAGCCTTCATCTCGATTCCATATGAAGAAGCCGGCAAGCCGAGCAGTCTCGCTGCCAATTCTGCCTTGTAAAGCGCAGTAGATTCAGAGGAGCATTGCTCCATAGAAATATGAGGAGGATAGATGATGCCTTCGAGACTTGCCCAACGAGGCAACTTGACACGAGCCATCTTTCGCCCGCGAATCTGATCGAGAGCGAAAGGCATATCTACTTCCGGATACTTGCTTCCGAGAAAAGCCAACTGGCGAACATCATCGTCCTGGTGCTGGCAAATAAAGTCTTGAGTAGCTTGGTTCATCATTTATGCTCTTTTTATATCTTTATGGAATGGTACTTTATATTTTTATAGCTTAATACTTCTGTTCTTTTAAACCTCTCACGACATAAGGATTATTGCCTGGCAATGGCAAAGAATTGCCCTCCTAAAGGGCAAAAAAATGCCATGGCAAGGCAAAAATTGGAATGAGGCCTCCGCAGTAAAAAAGCCTACTCTCGTTTTTACTCTTCACCCTTCACCTTTTCGTCTGAAACCCCGATAAACACAGGGGATTTGAGAGGTGAAGAGTGGCGCTGACTCTTCACCACTCTTCACCACTCTTCACCTATCCCTATAAAAAGGTGAAGGGTGGGTGAAGAGTCACTTCAACTCTTCACCCACCCAACTACCTATCCTTCAATCGCTTACACTCAAAAGGTGAAGAGTGAAGGGTTTTTGAGAAAATTCTCTCGCATCCGTAAAGATGCAGAGAGAAAATTCCTGTGTCTCAAGAGAAACGATGGATTAGTCAGCCAACTTAGCCTTCAAGAACTCACGGTTCAAGCGGGCGATGTTAGCGATAGACTCGTTCTTAGGACAAACAGCCTCGCAAGCACGAGTGTTTGTACAGTTACCGAATCCAAGCTCATCCATGCGTGCAATCATCTTCTTAGCACGGGCAGCAGCCTCTACACGACCCTGTGGGAGAAGTGCCAACTGGCTTACCTTTGAGCTGACGAAGAGCATGGCAGAACCATTCTTACATGCAGCAACACAAGCACCGCAACCGATACATGTAGCGCAATCCATTGCCTCGTCTGCATTCTCCTTAGGAATCAGGATAGCGTTGGCATCCTGAGCCTGACCTGTACGGATGCTGGTGTAACCACCTGCCTGGATGATCTTGTCGAATGCTGAACGGTCAACCATACAGTCCTTGATGATAGGGAAACCAGCAGAACGCCAAGGCTCAACGGTGATAACGTCACCATCGTTGAAACGACGCATGTAGAGCTGACATGTTGTAGCACCACGCTCAGTCTTACCGTGAGGTGTACCATTAATATAGAGAGAGCACATACCGCAGATACCCTCGCGGCAGTCGTGGTCGAAGACGAAAGGCTCCTGACCTGACTCGATGAGCTCCTCGTTCAAGATGTCGAGCATCTCGAGGAATGAAGTATCATCTGGGATGTTCTTCATCTCGTGTGTATCGAAGTGACCCTGTGCTGTAGGACCGTCCTGCTTCCAATACTTAACTGTGAAACTTATATTTCTTGCCATTGTCTTGTTCGCTTTTTAATTCTTGTAATTTCTTGTCTGTACCTTAATTGCCTCATACTCGAGAGGTTCCTTGTTGAGCACTGGAGCAGTTGTATCGTTGCCCTGATACTCCCAGCAACCTACGTAGAAGAAGTTTGCATCATCACGCTTAGCCTCGCCTTCCTCTGTCTGGTACTCCTCACGGAAGTGACCACCACAGCTCTCGTTGCGGTGCAATGCATCGTAAGCGATCAACTCGCCCATCAAGATGAAGTCACGCAAGTGGATAGCCTTATCCAACTCTACGTTCAAGCCTTCCTTCTTGCCAGGGATGAAGAGGTTCTTGTTGAATTCCTCGCGGAGAGCCTTCATCTTCTTCAAGCCTTCCTCAAGACCTTCCTTGGTACGACCCATACCTACATGCTCCCAAAGGATGTGACCCAACTCCTTGTGGATAGAATCTACAGAGCGCTTGCCCTGGATACCCATCAGGCGGTCGATTTCCTTCTGAACACCTGCCTCTGCCTCTGCGAACTCTGGGAGATCGGTAGAGAGCTTTGGCCACAATGCCTGGTCGGCCAAGTAGTTCTGGATAGTGTATGGCAATACGAAGTAACCGTCAGCCAAACCCTGCATCAAAGCAGATGCACCAAGACGGTTAGCACCGTGGTCAGAGAAGTTACACTCACCAATAGCGAAGAGACCTGGGATTGTGGTCATCAACTCGTAGTCAACCCAGATACCACCCATTGTATAGTGGATAGCAGGGAAGATCATCATTGGATTGTAGTACTTCACGCCGTTAATCTCGTTAGCCAACTCACCTGGGTTAACGTCGGTAATCTCCTCATACATATCGAAGAGGTTGCCATAACGCTGCAGGATAACGTCGATACCGAGACGGTTGATAGACTCAGAGAAGTCGAGGAATACGGCAAGACCTGTGTTGTTGACACCGAAGCCCTTGTCGCAACGCTCCTTAGCTGCACGAGAAGCCACGTCACGAGGAACCAGGTTACCGAATGCAGGGTAACGGCGCTCCAAGTAGTAGTCGCGGTCTTCCTCAGGAATATCAGAACCCTTCTTTGTACCAGCCTGCAATGCCTTGGCATCCTCAATCTTCTTAGGAACCCAGATACGACCATCGTTACGGAGTGACTCTGACATCAAAGTCAACTTACTCTGGTTTGTACCGTGAACAGGGATACATGTAGGGTGAATCTGAACGTAAGATGGGTTAGCGAAGTCAGCACCCTTGCGGTAGCACTGGATAGCTGCTGTACAGTTACAACCCATAGCGTTTGTAGAAAGGAAGTAAGCGTTACCATAACCACCGGTAGCGATAACTACGGCGTTGGCAGAGAAACGCTCCAACTTACCTGTGATCAGATTCTTGGCGATGATACCACGAGCGTGACCGTCAACGATAACTATATCCTCCATCTCGTAACGGGTGAAGAGCTTAACCTTACCTGCCTCAACCATGCGGCTCAAAGAAGAGTAAGCACCGAGGAGGAGCTGCTGACCTGTCTGACCCTTAGCATAGAATGTACGAGATACCTGAGCACCACCGAAAGAACGGTTAGCCAACATACCACCGTACTCACGAGCGAAAGGAACGCCCTGAGCTACGCACTGGTCGATGATATCGTTGCTCACCTCAGCCAAACGGTAAACGTTAGCCTCACGAGCACGGTAGTCACCACCCTTTACTGTATCGTAGAACAGACGGTAAACAGAGTCACCATCATTCTGATAATTCTTAGCTGCATTGATACCACCCTGTGCTGCGATAGAGTGAGCACGACGTGGAGAGTCCTGGATGCAGAAGTTCAAAATGTTGAAGCCCATCTCGCCGAGAGAAGCAGCAGCAGAAGCACCTGCCAAACCTGTACCTACAACGATAACGTCGAGCTTTAACTTATTCTTTGGGTTAACCAAACGCTGGTGAGCCTTATAGTTGGTCCACTTCTCAGCAACTGGTCCTTCAGGTATTCTAGAATTTAATGTTTTTGCCATAATCTTTTTTAATACTTAAATGATTACACGAATTATGCGCAGCACAAAGATGGAGCGCAACCGAAAGCGAATGCCAATACGACAACGATGAAGAGGAGAAGCAGGATGGTAGAGTAAATCATACCAATAGTCTTCCAACGGCAGAACCAAGTCTTACCGTTCCAACCGAGAGTCTGAATAGCACTCCAGAAACCGTGAGTGAGGTGGAACCAAAGAGCTACCAACCAGATGATGTAGAGAACTACGAACACTGGGTTAGCGAAGGTGTCCTGAATGAATGCGAAGCCGTCTGCTGGGCTGTGGCCGAAGCTTGTACCCAAAAGTTCAGCAAACATCATGTTGTACCAGAAATTGAAGAGGTGAAGCAACAAACCGAGAACGATGATGATACCGAGCACCAACATGTTCTGGCTAGCCCACTCTACTTTCTCTGGCTTTGCTGTTACCTCGTAACGCTGGTTACCGCGAGCACGACGGTTCTGTGCTGTCAGGATGAAAGCGTAAACGATGTGACAAACTGCCAAAGCTGCCAAACCTAATGTTGCAACTACGGCGTACCAGTTAGCACCCAACAACTCGCAGATTGTGTTGTAAGCTTCTCCAGAGAAAAGCGCAACCACATTCATGCAACCGTGGAATGTCAAGAATAGAATAAGTGCGATACCAGTTACTGACATCACTACCTTTCTACCAATAGATGAATTGATTAACCACATAAATGATTGAATTTTAATTATTTAACTGTTTGAAACTAATTTATTATTTTCTTCATCTCGTACTTGCAATACCACTTTCAAGGCATTCTGCAATCCTCATTTATAGGTATATTTTCGCAAGTCTGCTGCAAAATTACTATATTTTAATGATTTATCAAAGTATTTTTGCTAAAATTTCGATTTTATTTCTTACTTTTGCCGAAAATTAGAAAAAATATAGATTAAACGAAGTATGAAATTCAATTATGACGTGCTCGTTATCGGTGGAGGACATGCCGGATGCGAGGCTGCAGCAGCCTCTGCAAACATGGGTGCCAAAACCTGTTTGATAACGATGGATATGAACAAGATTGGTCAGATGAGTTGCAACCCCGCCATCGGAGGTATTGCCAAGGGACAGATTGTGCGCGAAATCGATGCTTTGGGCGGACAGATGGGTATCGTAACGGATAAAACCGCCATCCAGTTCCGAATGCTCAACATCGGAAAGGGTCCTGCCGTATGGAGCCCCCGTGCCCAATGCGACAGAGGAAAGTTTATCTGGGAATGGAGAACCATCCTCGACCATACCGACAACCTCGACATCTGGCAAGACCAGGCAGACGAACTGCTCGTAGCTAACGGAGAAGCCATCGGCGTAAAAACCATCTGGGGAGCCGAGTTCTACGCCAAGAGCATCATCATCACCGCTGGAACATTCCTCAACGGACTGATGCATGTAGGAAGAAAGATGGTAGAAGGCGGAAGATGCGCCGAACCTGCCGTACACAACTTTACGGAGAGCATCACCCGATGGGGTATCACTACAGCCAGGATGAAAACCGGTACTCCGGTCAGAATCGACAAGAGAAGTGTTCATTTCGAAGATATGGAAGAACAGCCGGGCGACAGCGATTTCCACCAGTTCTCTTACATGGGAGAACATCGGGTTCTGAAACAATTGCCTTGCTGGACTTGCTATACCAACAAGAAGGTACACGAAACTTTAAAAAGCGGTCTCGCAGACTCACCTTTATATAATGGTCAGATTCAGAGTACCGGTCCACGTTACTGTCCGAGCATCGAAACCAAGCTCGTTACCTTCCCCGACAAGGATCAGCATCCACTCTTCCTGGAACCGGAAGGCGAAGATACGAACGAGATGTATCTGAACGGTTTTTCTTCGAGCATGCCGATGGATATCCAGCTGAATGCACTTCACGAGATTCCTGCTTTGAGAGATGCCAAGATTTACAGACCGGGATACGCCATCGAATACGATTACTTCGACCCTACCCAACTCAAACATTCACTGGAATCGAAAATCATCAAAGGTCTCTTCTTTGCCGGACAGGTGAACGGAACCACCGGTTATGAGGAAGCAGGAGGACAGGGAACCGTGGCCGGAATCAACGCAGCCTTGCATTGCGTTGGCGACAAAACATTCGAGATGAACCGCGATGAGAGTTATATCGGCGTACTCATCGATGATCTCACCACAAAGGGAGTTGACGAGCCATACCGTATGTTTACCTCCAGAGCCGAATACCGCATCCTGCTCCGTCAGGACGATGCCGATGCCCGACTCACCGAAAAAGCATACGAACTCGGAATTGCCAAGCGCGACCGTTACGACTGGTGGATAGAGAAAAAAGAAGCCATCGGAAGAATCATCGAATTTTGCGCCAACTATCCTATCAAGAAGGATGAGATAAATCCAAAACTGGAGGCGCTCGGCACTACTCCACTTCGCGCCGGCTGCAAGCTCATCGACCTCATCGCTCGTCCGCATCTGAATCTCACGAATCTTTCGGAGATTATTCCGGACTTGAAGGCTGCGCTGGATGCACCAGCTAACCGAAAGGAAGAGATAGCGGAAGCTGCAGAAATCAAGATGAAGTACAAAGGTTACATCGAACGAGAGCGTCTCATTGCCGACAAGATGCACCGTTTGGAAGATATCAAAATCAAGGGCCGTTTCAACTATTCCGAGCTCCACGAAATCTCCACAGAAGGACGCCAGAAACTCGAGCGCATCGACCCGGAAACCTTGGCACAGGCAAGCCGAATTCCAGGCGTATCACCAAGCGATATCAACGTGATGCTTGTATTACTCGGAAGATAAGCCGTTTCACAGCGAAACACAAGGGATTTTCTAATGTTTCACGTGAAACAGACCATCAACAAAACATTTGATGCTCAACCGCTTAAGAAAGGTTGCATCAAGTGTTTTGCGGTTAAAGTAAAACTTCAGCAATTCGTGAAACAAAAGCGGATAAAATCGAGCAAAAGGCAAAAATAAACGGGCAAAAAGCCCATAAAAAGGAACAAGAAAAAAGAACAAAATAAGTATCAATTTAAAGCATAAAAAGTAATGAACAATCAGCTATTATTAGACAATCTGCGTTGCATTCCAGATTGGCCAATCAAGGGTGTAAACTTCCGCGATGTCAGCACCCTTTTCAAGAATCCAGATTCTCTCAAAGAGATTTGTGACGAGATGTACGA
>ENA-OPLK01000390-OPLK01000390.1-human-gut-metagenome-genome-assembly--contig:-NODE-390-length-9206-cov-1.986668_pt1 | contig 9206 bp, 8 predicted proteins | sample MGYA00241792_ERZ501711 | MGnify/ENA primary metagenome ERZ501711 (study PRJEB25962, sample SAMEA2042204) | human gut metagenome | biome: human gut; feature: human-associated habitat; material: faeces... | reverse complement strand
ATATCAGCAAAATAGCTAGCCAATTTATTGCATGCTTTTATATTTTTAAATTTGCATAGTCTATCATTTCCAAAGATCCAAGCGTCATGATGCCACGTATATTCGTGATTTGCGAGATAATTGCAGGAAAAGATATCGTTTTGCGTACAAGCTTTTTTATAAAGAGAAATTACGTCTTCTGTTGACGCTTTTTTATTTTTAAACTCTTCATAATAATCATTGTCGTGTTCATAGATAAAGGCTAATGCGGTGCAAGCTTTTGCATAATTGAGACTACAGGCTTTTTTGTATAAATCTAACGATTTTTTTAAGTCATAATTTAGTTCTAGACCTCTGTAATAATCCCAAGCTAAGTAGTAACAAGCTTCGCCAGAACCTTTAGTACATTCTTCATTTATTTGAGAATATTCTTTCTTTAAAATTACCGTTGAATTTATGCCTGATTCTGAATATGGATACATGCTCTCAGAATACAAACTGTCATATATGTAATCTGCAGGTTCAAGAAGTTCTCTATATTTATAATTAATTCGTACATATTTTTTTATATCTTGATGATCATACATATTTGCATAGAAATTGCAGGCGTCTATATTTTTTAATTCACATGCTTTTATACAATTGTTTTCATCAAATCTAATTCCTAACTTTTGGTAATTAGTGCACTTTTCACCATAAACTGTTGGAAGTCTAACTTTATAAGTAACATAACCTCCTACGGCTGTACATGCTACTAATATTGAAGAAATAATTAGCGCTAATTTATATAATTTCTTCATATCTCATTCCTATTTCATAATTAAATTTTGAACAAACGGAGCAATCAGCTGTACTATGCAAATAACAATGGCAGCAATGATAGCTCCAACGGCAAACTTGTTACTTTTCTCAGACAGCATTTTCCCTGTTAGGTATTCATTAAACATTGAACAATCGTGAATTTTATCTTCGATTTCAGCGATGGTTTCAGGAAAGTTGAATTTACATGAAATATAATTCCAGATTAAAGGAACTTCATCTCCCCTGTGTGCTGTCAAAGGATTTCTGTAGAGTTTAGTAATTTTAAAACCAATAATTTCTTTATAGAAGTTTTCCTGTTCTAATGCAGAATGAGTTTTTAGTAGAGCTAATTTATCCAAGAAGTTATCCATGGTAATAACATAAGCCCTGTAGATAATATACAAAACTAATGCTCTGCAAGCATAATACTCAACCCATTTGAAATTATTAGTAGTAACGGGACCGATCTCAATTTGAGTATTGTATATTGAGAGTGCGTATGCGTAAGTCTGACTCGTTTCATTCCAACTTAAACCAATTGCGGTATGAGCGTTAACTTTTTGTAGAATAGAGGAATTACTGGTTTTAATAATACTAAACGTTGGTTTTCTGTAGCCTGTATCGTTTGGAAATATATACCTGTCAAAGATATCAAAAGAATATGTACCCTCTAAATATCTTCTTCTGACAATAAATTTACAATCGAGACACAGAATATAAAGAGTGTCCCAGTTAATAAAGATACCTCTTGAGTCGATAACAGGCTTTTCTTTTGTTTTATTTTTCCTTGATTCAGGATTATTAAAAGCAACAAGAGGACTGTTATCTTTATAAGGAGCTATAAAGAAGTCATTAGCCAGAATATCCTTAACAAAGGATAGCCTTGCTGTGTCTTTATCAGTATTCAAAAATCCTGCCTGCCACAATGCTACAGCATGTTTAAACAACTCTGACTTTTTATAATCAAAATTGTCTTTAAAGTAATCTTTATCAATCATAACGATAAATACTAAGCTTTTTTATGTTTTAAACCTTCTTTAAAGCTGCCGTATGCGTTCCTGCTATAAACAAGAGTAGAGCATGCAGTAGTTAACTCTGTTGGCAGATTAAAGAAATTTGCTACAACAAAAACGATAAATACTAAACCTAATAAAATATACCAGCTATTGAAAGCAATGTGTAATAACTTAACTAATGAATCCATAATAAACCTCAGCTTACGATAATTACAAAACGATAATTACATGTTTTCTGTATGTTTCAGTGCAATGCTCTCCAAATTTAGTAGTAGATCATTGCTCTTCATATAAAACAATTATATTACATAAAGTAATATTTGCAAATAAAATATTGAGAAAATTTAATATGTTACGTTCTAAAAAATCTCAATTTTTACAAGAGAACAAAAGGTAAATTATGGTGCTGTTATTTAATTTGAGGATTATAGGAGAGGAACAAAGATAATTGTTTGAGGTAGGTTGTATTTAGACTAAATAGGTGCTGTAGAAAACTCTACAACACCTACTATAACGATTGATTATTCACCAGATACTCCTTCTAGAACTAAATTATGATTTAACTCTTCATAATTTAATGTACCGTCAGGTAAATAACCTTCAAGTTCAAAATCATCTGAGCTTGCATGAAGCTTTTTGTACATAGCTGATTTAGCTAAAGCCTGTACCAAAGCTCGTTTTAAAATCTTCTTGTTCTCAACATAAGCTGAAATGAAGAAGACATTTTTCTCAGGATCATAAAACATTTTACCGCTTAATGATCCTTTTAGTGAATGAGCTACTTCTAAGTCGTAGCCACAATCAATGATGTAACGTTCCATAATGAAACTCCTATAAAAAAATAAAAGGAGTAACACTATGTTCCCAAAGGGGCGTGTTACCCCTTTTGGGATTGAATTTAAATGTTAATTTCTTTTTGAGTCTTCTTTAAAAAGATGACCAAACCTTTTATCGTAGTCTTTACACATAGTGTATTGCCACCAAAAGAGTATTCCTAAGTAAACAAAGAATAAACTTACTGCAAAAATTCCTACGAAAATCATTTTAACTATTACCTTTTAAGTTGCTTTTATCATTCTTAAATAGATGACCATATTTCTTTTTATAATCCATATAAGAAGAAATTTGCCACCAAAACAAAATTCCAAAAGTAAATATAATAATAGCCAAAATGCCTAATAGAGGATAATATCTCATATTTGCCTCATTAGTATTTTGAGCTTTCTTTGAACAAATGACCGAACTTTCATTCCAACTATTATTTGTCTTGTTTTGCATCCTTTGCTAAATAAACAAAAAATACAAATAACATAATAAAGTAGAAAAAGAACGATCCCATTACAAAATATGTCATGATCATTTTCTCCTGTTTACTAAATAATAGTATATTCCGGTTAACAAAGGAAACGATACTGAAAAAATAATGCCACTTATGGTAAAAGTTTTTGATGCAGACATTGTAGGCTTTATGAATGTTATAAAATAATATCCAATAAGTACAATTAAAGCTTCACCACAAACCGTTCCACAAGCAATTACAAATTCAAATAATCTGTCATGTTTTAATTTGTTTAAAATTGACTGATTCTGTTTTTGAATTTGAATTAAAGCCTTTTCCAATATTTTGTTTCTTTCTGTCAGCAAACGATTTTGCTGAACAAGTTTGTTAAACAAAGAATTATTATTCATATAGCTCCTTATAAAAAAAATAACGGAGCTATACATCTCCTAACGGAGCAATAGCCCCGTTAGGGATTAAAAGAATAATGACTACTTCTTCTGAAGTTTATCAGTGATAAACTCAAACAGTTTTATAGGATCTGGAAAACCAAATACCCCTTTCTGTTTAAGCTCATCATTCCAGTCGATTCCATGAGAACCTTGTGGAATTTCTGATTTAGGCAGACAAACCCAAGCCTTAATTCCTTTTTCAAGCAGACGCTTGCGAAGAATTTCAGCAGATTTCTGTCCAACTTCAGATTTATCTTTGTCTGCAAAGATGATTACAGCCTTTACATTCTTAGGAGGAGTAAACTCTTCCAAGAAAGTAGCTGAAATCGCTGACCATACTGGCAGTCGAGTGCCACAGAAACAACTTAAAGCTGTCTCAATGCCTTCGGCTATACCAATAATTCCATGTTCAGGAACATCACCTAATCGAATAAAACGACTGGTATCCTTTCCATCGAACTTTGGGGTCATAACCTTCTTTGCACTGCTAACTGGTGCTTTTTGACCGTTTAGCAGAAAAATCCTGTGTAAGGTCCAAACCTTATTATTTGAGTGGACGATAGACACTAGAGCATCGTAATACCCTGTGACCTTACCGTTCTCAAAATAAGGAGTACGAGGACTGTATCGAAGATCTTTAAACAGTGACTCAGGAGCATATTTCAGCATACCTAAACCTCTGTTCTCGAAATAATCGAATACAGGCTTACATCTTGGATCTTTGACTGTCAGTGGAATAGTCATTGCCAGTTGCTTTTGAATGGCAGCCTCACCTTTTGAGTAACGCTCTTCCTCAGCCTTTTTAGCCTCAGCTTCAACCTTAGCCGCAGCCTGTTTAGCGGCAGCTAAAGCTTCTTCCTGACGCTTCTTATCAATTGGCTGATAAGAGGTACCCTTGATGTGAAAGCCTGTTCTTTCACAACCTAGGAAGCTACCAACCTGTTCAAGTGCGTCATTGAAGTTTTTGGAAATACCTAATGTATCCATTAACTCCCAGACGTCCATGACTTTGTTTGTTTCACCAAAAGCCTGATTAAAAATCATCTTGCCTTTGATGTTAAAGTCCTTGAACACCCTAAAGCCGTCTTTAGAACCAGCCCTAAAAGGGTCTGGAACATGACGGCCTGGCCTTGATACAGCCAAATTTAGCATGGGCAAAAATCGACATGCTATCTCGTTGTAATGACCGCTAGCTGCAGCCAAAACAACTTCTTTAGTAAATGATTGCATCGTATTCTCCTTTGTTAATGCAATTATTGAAAAACAAAGGCGCATACGTGATACCCGCTGGGGTCAACATATAGCCCCTTTGGGTTATGAAGGTGATAAGAATAAGATCAGTCAGTACCTTCTAAACTGAATGATCATGAAAAGTATGCTTAAAGCACTTAGAAATGAGTTTTTTCATTTCTAAATACTCTTCTTCTTTCCTTAAATATAGACTAAAGAAAATTCCCCTGACCGAAGTCAGGGGGAATTGTTAGGCTGCAACCTTAAGAAGTTCGCTCAAGAGCTTTAAGAAAACCTTATCAAAGTTTTGTGGGCAGGCATAAATCCATTTCCACACTTTTGGTAAGTATTCGTCTACAAACTCCTGAAAAACGTGCTCCTGTCCTTCAGGAAGATTATGCCCTTTTAAAAAGATGCTATAAACTTCGATTCCGGAGGCGGCAAGCATGCCATAATTTACAGGGTATTTAGAAATAGCGAATTGACCGTCGGTCATTAGTACGATGATCTTTCTACCCTCTTTATTACGCAGTTTATCTACCGCCCAAGTGATTGCTTCATCACCTGAGGTGCCGCCATTTGATGTAGGAATACGATTTAGAATATTCTTCGAGAACTTTTCATTAAAATCTTTGATTTTATAGAGTCTGTCTGAATATGCTTCAATCGCAACCTGCAATTGATTGTTACATCTGAAGTTTTCAAAAATCTGTTGCAGGTTATACATTAAACCTGCCAAACAGTCTTCTTTTTTACCTCCCATTGAACCTGAAACGTCCAATAATGTAACAATTGAGGTATTAAGAGCAGTACCTCTGCCTCTCTCAAGGAAAGGCTTTTTTATTTCACGTCCTAAAGCCAGCTGATGAATGGTGTTCTGTCTTAAAAAACAGCCACTCTTAGCTGGAGCAGTGTGTAGCTTTGGTTTATAAGTCTGTAAAGCTTTAGTAATTAAAGACTTTGCTAACTTATTCTGATTACCATAAACATTGGCAATGTTTCTCCAATAGCTTTCTCTTTTTTCGCTTGCAACAGTCTGTTTGATAAAGTTTTCAGAAATTACTGCTTTGTGACAGTCTTTATAAATTCTGTCAGGGAACTTATACGTGTTCTTTGCAGTGTTAACGAAATGATCGTTAGCAACAACTAAAACACCATCTTCAGTTCCTACAGTTGCTGTAGTAGCAGCGAATTCCCTGTTAGTTAAATCATTTAACTTTTCAAGTTCTTCTTTAGTCTGACTATCAACATCTGCATCTTCCAATGCTTCTGTAATTCTTTCATCTTTACCATCACTATCCTCTTCAAGACGTGAGTAGAGGGTTGTTTCCCCCTCTTTAAATGGTGACTGCTCCTGATTTGAGTTAACCTCCATGCCTGAGCCTTCACCTGCTTCTTTTGAGGTATTATCAGATGAGTCCTGCTCTGAAGAGTTTGAACTGTCATTGTCAGAACCATTCTGTTCATCTGAAGAGTTACCTTGAGAACCGTCCTGATTAGACTTATCCTGCTTGTCAGATTTTTCATCTGATGAGTTGGATTTGTCCTGTTCAGAATTATTCTCTCCCTTTTGCTCCTGATTGGAGTCAGAGTCGCTTGAGGTTTTATCCTGAGATTGATCCTTTTGATCCTGAGTATTCTCATTGCCATTATCAGCTTTTGGCTGATTTTGATTAGTCTTTAAGAAATACTTAACGATCATATTTGAAGTATCTTTTAAAAGATTTGCAATATTTGCATCAAAACTCATGTCTCCGGCAGCTCCGGTGTAGCTTCTTACTTTGCTCTGAAAGTTTTTAAGTTTCTTAAATAACTTGTTTAGGTCATTTTCAAAATCTACAACCTGAGTATTACCGCTTAAACGACTCTTTAATTCCTGAAAACATTTAAAAGCCATTTCTTCTAACTTCTGGTACAGAATTGGGTTTGTATCATAAACCTTCTGATATCCCGAAAATAAAATCATGACTGGTAAAATGTCTTCAGATTTCATCTTTAAGAGCCCCTTAATTCTATCTTCAGTGAACTTTTTACATTCATTCATCAGATAGTATTCGCCAAACATTTTTGCGTTTGGAACGATAAAGCTAACTAAATCGTCCACTCGTAAATCTTCATAGACATTTATTATGTTATGAATGGTTTTGTGGCAAATTTTTGTTTCTCTTAAAATTTTTATTTCAGCACATCTAACAGGATCTCTGTCACGCCACCTTAAACCTACATCGTAGGTAAAAGAAGCGTGTCCCATCTCATGGACTAACAGAGCCAGAGTTGACGCACGGTCATACTCTTTTTCCATTAGTAATGATTGGGGGAGATGGATGTAATATCCATTAGTGCAAGCTCCTTGCCCTAGCTTAATTGCTGGTTTGTAGAGTTTGTCGTTAATGTATTTTGCATTAACAAAACCTCCGGAAGAGGTTGCCGCACTTGTTAAACACTGAAGACCTCTGATTCTTTTTAAAACCTCCTTTGAAGAGGCTAAAGAAATTTCAGAAGAAACAGTATTGGTAGTAAAATTTTTCATTTTTATCTCCAAAATATGAAAAACCTTGAAGATAAAACACGCCCCTGAAGGATAATGTTTTATCCTTCAAAGGACTAAAAAAATTATATGTACTCAAGGCACATACTGCTGAAATCTGTCAGCTAACAGTTCTCAAAGAAAGAATGAGAATCGGTAGGCTAAGAGCCTAACCATAATTAACGGTGAAATGTTTCTTGTGGGGATTAGAACAGTTAACTATGGTTAGACGCTTAAAATTAAAAAACAGAAATAAGGCATAATGCCTTATCCCTGTTTTTATGCAGTTAGAAGATGAACTTGGTATCACCTAACTTAATCTGATTTGGCTCAGATGTAGTTGGTGCTACTGTTGTCTTCTCTTCTTCAGCAGGTGAAATCTTCATTAACTCGGCAATTACCTCATCAATGTTCTTCATTCTCTGCTCTTTTAGCTGTTCCTCAGATAACTGAGGTTCAACTGTTACCTTTTCAGGTGCAGATGCTGAAGTATTTTCAACTACTGGAGCTGTTTCCTGTGGAGCAGGTTCAAACTCATCTAAAGATAAAGTCTCTAGAGTGTCTGCCTGTTCTACTGATACAGCTTCAACTGCTTCTGGTACAGCTACTGGTGCTGGTGCAGGTACTACTGGAGCAACAGGTGCAGCTGGAGCTACAGAAGTTACTTGAGTAGCAGGTGCTGGTGCTACTGGGGCTGGAGTTCCCTCTACAACATCATCTGCATCGTCATTGCTTGAGGACTGATCTTCAAAACAACTTAATGTAGCTGAGGTTGGTGTTGCAACAATGGAAGCTGCAATTGAGTTTGGCTTTCTGTTATAAAGTGTGAAATCGTTAAATACCGAAATCTGACCTTTTGAGTAAGCCTCCAGTTCACGCTCTGATGACAGAACGTAGGCAACCTGTTTAAACTTCTCTAAAAGAAGCTTTACATTAGCCTCTCTTAGTCGTTTATTGATGTTGCCTAGTCTTGTCTTGGCCTGATGTAATAACTCAAACTGAGCGTTACACTGAGCCTCATACTGACTTCCTGCCAAGATCATCTTGGTAGAAGTCTCGTATGACAGAGCCTTTTCAATAGCTCCATTAAAGGACGCATATTTTTTACCAAGATCCTTAGCATTGGTATCAATGTCTAAGAATTTGGTAAACTCGTCAGCCACCTTCTGCACAAAGTCAGCATTCTTGCTAACCTCCTGCTCGTAGGCTCTAAGGATTTCCTCAGAGCATGAGAGCATATCTTCTTCCTCAGGAACGTATCCCTGGAAAAATTGATATGAGCATTCATGCATCTTTTGGATTTTATCCTTAGATGGAATCTTAGCTTCCAAAGCCAAACGAGCAGCGTCGTTTTTTACGGCTGCGTCCAACTTTGCCTTATGTTGAGTTACGATATTATCGTAATTGTTCAACATATCACGTACCATACCTTCGTATGTTGCAGCCCTTTCTGACAAGAACTGTGTAATACGGGTATGGAGTTTTGCAGGTACAGCGTAAACGCCTGAACGACCCATCAAGACTCCATGAGTTGTCATGAAGTCAGTAACTGACTTACGAACATCTTCAAGAGCTTTCAGCTTCTCTGTCGAGAAAATCTCGCCTGAGAATTTAGCTAACACAGTGTTAGCTTCTTCTTCGGTGCTATTCTGTGACAGATAAGCTTGAATTGCCTCTTTAGGAATTAGGCCGTAGCTTCCCATTACTGGGAAGGTTGCCAGGACAATTTCCTGGTTTCCTATCATCTTTTTAAGAGCATCATAGGCTGCTTTAACCTTTGATGCATCTACAGTTAATGATGAGCCGTTGTTTGCAGCTACTGCTGCGGTTGAAGTAGTGGTATTGTTCATTTTTAAAATTCTCCAAAAGGAAATAAAAAAAACGAGCCACTACTCCCCTAACGGGTTTGGTGACCCGTTAGG
>ENA-OPLK01000376-OPLK01000376.1-human-gut-metagenome-genome-assembly--contig:-NODE-376-length-9358-cov-3.096850_pt1 | contig 9358 bp, 9 predicted proteins | sample MGYA00241792_ERZ501711 | MGnify/ENA primary metagenome ERZ501711 (study PRJEB25962, sample SAMEA2042204) | human gut metagenome | biome: human gut; feature: human-associated habitat; material: faeces... | reverse complement strand
ATAAGTACCTGTAGCATGGAAAATAGCAGATTCGGTACTCTTTTTCTTCTGAAAAAGTACTATTTTTTGTAAATGCAGATAGAATTTTTATGAATTGACAAATATATTCAATGATAGGTTTACGCTCAATGTATTTGTCAGTCAGATATGGAATCGTTTCTAACATTTTTTTTAGGATTGAGTAAATTGTTTTTGTTTTGTAGCAAACCTCGTCAATGATAATGTTTGAATCTGTATTGCCGTTACCAAGCAAGTCTTTGTGCGGAATTTTAGAAAGGTCCAATCCGATTGCAACGCCTTTTCCGTTATCTCCGTAGGCGCGCCATTGACTTAGTAAGTCTTTGTTTTTAGAAAGGCTTATGATGTAGGGATAATCAACGTTATTTTTACAAGATTTTTCGATTTCGTCTAATATACTTTTTTTAGAATCATCTTGAAAATTAACATCTTTTATAACCTGTTTTAAAATATCCAGAATGTAAACGCATTCCAACTTGTCATTCATCGTGCGTGAATGAGATAGCCAAAGAGTTTTGTTTTCAATAATTTGCATGAAAGTATCAACCGAGCAGTAGTGATACCCAAGCTTTTTAGATGCAGTTTTAACCATACTTATATTGTACAATATTTTTATTAAGATTTAAACCCTTTTTGTATGATTTTGATTAAAAAAAGCGGTTTTTGCAAGGCAAAAACCGCTTGTCGTCGATTTAAGAAAAAATTACATACCCATGAATTTTGCAAGGAAAAACATTGCAACACCCATGATTATAAGAAATAGCATAGAGCTAATAACGCCTGTACCGTGAGATTCGTTGTAGTGGTGTTGAGCGTTGTTGTTATTATTTTGTTCTGTCATTTTTATTCTCCTTAATTTTGTAATACTAAAAATAGGCAAAGATAGATTCTTTGTCGAAATTGGTTGTTATTTTAGTTTGCAAAAATTAAGGGGCGTGTGGTGAATATTCGCTTAAAAACAGACGCTTTATAGCGATTTTTTCACCGGCTGAAGAACTAAAAGTTAATGCTTTTGGTTCTTTTATATATGATATGTTGTTTGCGGTAAATAAATTTGAGTTGCCAAAATCAACTTTTTTTCGTTGGGTTATTTGAGATAATTCGCTTGTTGAATTTGTAACAATGAAGGTATGCGATTCTTTTTCTGTGTCAAAAATGGTTTGAGCATGTGTTATTTCTGAATTCAAATTAGAGATAACATCGCCTGAAACATCGCCTGCAAAAACGGTTTGTGAGAAACAAACCATTGATAATAATATCAAAAGCATATATTTTGCAATCTTCATAGTTAAATTATAAATGTTAAAATTTTATATTGCAATAGGTTTTAGTGATATAATTTTTATGAAATGTTTATTGAAGTTTTAAATAGTATAACTAATTTTAATGAAGCTAGTGTAGAACTTATTGAAAATGGCTTGAAATGCTTACATTTGCCTGAAGTTTTTTTAGAACCGACAGCAGAAAGTATTATTTTAATTCCATTTTTATTTGTAATATTTGTTTTTATTGAGATCTTTGAGAATTATTTTTCAGAAAGAATTGAACATTTTTCAAGATATTCAGCAAAATATGGTGCAATAATAGGCGCATTGTTGGCATCAATTCCTCAATGCGGTTTTTCCGTAATTGCAACTATGCTTTATGTAGAGCGTTTCATTACACTTGGAACCTTAATAGCTGTTTATTTAGCGACAAGTGATGAGGCAATTCCGGTGTTGTTAATGTATCCGGACAAATTCCCAGTGATTTTACCCGTAATTGCAATAAAGGTAGGTATTGCAATTGTTGTTGGACATCTGATTGACCTGATTATAAAACCTGAATTAAAAAAAGCTCCCGAAAAAATTGAAATAGACGAAACAGGCTGTTGTCATAACAAAATTCAATCACAAGTACAAAACTTGTTAATTCACCCACTAAAACACACTTTTAATATCTTTTTATTTATATTGTTAATTAACTGTGTTTTGGGTTACTCTCTAACAATGGCATCTGGCGGAATTACAGCGTTGTTTACAGCAAACAAATATTTGCAGGTTATAATGGCATCATTTGTTGGTTTAATTCCAAATTGTGCGATTTCCGTTTTGGTTGTAATGCTTTATATCAAATCTGCATTGTCTTTTGGTGCTTTAATTTCAGGACTTTCTACAAACGCAGGACTTGGTATTTTAATTCTATTTAAAAACAATGAGTCTATAAAAGACTCATTGCGTATAGTTTGTATCTTGTTGGTAACTTCAATAGTTGTCGGATTTTTAATCCAATTATTTAATTTTACCATTTAGTTTTGTCTAAAAATAACTTAATTGCCTCTTTAAAATTTTTAGGTGTGTCTAAAGATTGCTCTGTAGTTTCGTAAGTTGGTCTTACGGGTTTGCCCTTTAAGATTAATTTTTTGTACGAAATCAAAATTATAAAGATTACAATTGAAGAAATTACAACCCAAATCATAGCAAGTATAAACTTGAAAACCATACTGGCAAAGCTTTTTCTTGGTTTTGTTTTTGTTTGAACTTGAGGTTGAATTGCGGTTGTATTTGCTACTTGAGCTTCCGGCATTGCGTTTGAATATGCAAAATCTCCACGTGGAGCAAGAGGTTCTTCTTGTAATTTTGTTTGAACCTGAACATTGCCGGAAGCCGGAGATGCAGAAACTTGTTCTCTTGCAACACTTACCATATCATCATATGACGAAGATACGGGTATTTGAGTTGTTGCGGGGGCTGAAATAGCAAGTCCTTGAATAACAAATATGCAAATTATAGACAATATTAAATTTTTAATATTATTCTTCTTCAACTTTTTCCTCACTTGTTTTTTTAGAACGAGTTTGACGTTTTGTTTTAGCCCCACCTCTGTTAGGTCTTCTTGTTCTTTTTGGTTTTTCTTCTGCAGGTGTTTCTGCTTGTACTTCAACTTCTGCAGGTGTTTCTTGAACAGGTGTTGGCTCTTCAATTACAGGTTTAATTTCATCTTCAGCAGTAATCATTGTTTGTGCTGTTTTTACTTCTGAATTTTCATTTAACTGTTTTTTATTGAAGTTACGTTTGTTATTTCTGCTGTTTGATTTTTTGTTTTCACGTTTTTTAGTTTCAACTTCTGCCTCTAATGATGGATTTTCAGTTGTTTCTAATGGTGCTGATTGTTCCATTACTTGCTCTTGTTGAGGTGCGTTGTTATTATTGTTGTTTTGTTTTTTGTTATTGTTTTTCTTGAAACCGCTGATTGGAAGTTTCATTTTTGCAGCTTTTGCTCGGTATTCACCTTCTGCTGTAGGTGATGCAAATTTGAAGTCTTCTACAATGTAGCCTTCACCGTGGCAGTGAGGGCATTTTTTAGCGAATACTTCCGAAATTGCTTGACCTTGTCTGTGACGAGTCATTTCAACAAGTCCTAAGTCTGAAAGTTGACCGACTTGTGGTTTTGCCTTGTCATCTTCAATTGCAAGTTCTAATTCTTCCATAATAGCCAATTTGTCTACACGAGAAGTCATATCAATAAAGTCAATGATAATCATACCGCCGATGTTACGTAAACGTAATTGACGAGCGATTTCATGCACTGCTTCAATATTTGTTTTTAAGATTGTTTCGTCTTGAGTTGCAGAGCTTACGAATTTACCTGAGTTTACGTCGATAACTGTAAGAGCTTCTGTTTGTTGAATGAATAAGTAACCGCCTGATGGCATGTTAACCTTCATATTCAGTGCTGCTTTAATTTCTTTGTGAACGTTGGTTGCAATCAATAAAGGCTCATTACCCTTGTATAAAGTAACGTTTATGTTTTTGTTCATATGCCAGTTTTGAAGAAGAGTTTGAACTCTGTTCAAAGCAAATGCAGTATCAACAATAATTTCATTTACGTCTTCTGAGCAAGCTTCACGGATAACTCTGTATAACAAGTCTTGGTCACGATAGATTAAGCTTGGAGGAGTTAGAGATTCAGCCGCTGTAACAATGTTGTTCCATTTTTCTAACAGAATTTCTAAATCTTCTTGAATATCAGCTTCTGATTGACCTTCTGCTTCTGTTCTGATGATAACACCTACGCCAACCGGTTTTAGCAAGCTAACGATAGATTTTAATCTTGCACGTTCTTTTGAAGATTCAATCTTACGGCTTACGTTAATACCCGGTTCAGAAGGCATTAATACTAAAAATCTACCCGGAAGGCTGATTTCTGTTGTAACTCTTGGACCTTTATGTCCTGTAGGTTCTTTTACTACTTGAACCACAAGTTTTTGATTAGGTGAAAGTTTATCTTTTAAAGCACCTTTACCCATAATGTCTTGTGCGTGTAAGAAACCCATTTTGTCAACACCAACGTCAACGAATGCTGCATCAATACTTGGTAAAATGTTTTGTACGGTTGCTAAGTAAACATCACCTAACAAAACTTCACCACGGTTGATGAATAAATCTAAAACCTTGTCGCCATCCATTAATGCGCCGATATTATCACGTTCAGCGATAACAATTTTTTTTGCAGAGTTTTGTTCTTTTTGTGCAAAATTCTTTTTGTCTTTCATTTAAAATTCCTTTTCTTTTTATAACTCCATCAAATTTTCGTCGAAAAATCTAAGGCGTTTAATGTCAAAAACTGTACCCTCTGATATTAAATTCATAAGGTCATCTGCTCTAACTGCCGGTATTTCACTACCTTGACCTGCTTTTAATACGATGTACAAATTGTCATTTTCAAACCTGTAAGATTGAATTGACGGCTTTATATTTGAAGTTTTTAGTAAACCTTTTTTGTTTTTCTTCGTCAATAAAATTTCGTCAGAAGATAAAACTTGATTACAATTTAACATAAACTTTTCTAAATTACAATCATCTTTTTTGATAAGTGAAACTTGGTATTCAGCCCATTGCGCCGTGTGGTCAATGGCTTTTTCTCCAACTTCAAGAGGTCTTATGCTTACAATTTTGCAACCATCAGGAAGTGTTTTTTCTAATGTTTCTTTGAATTCTTCACAAGAAATGTTGTCTAGCAAATCAACATCAACAAGCTCTGCATCACTTTCTAAAAATAGAGGTAATGCAATACCCATAGAAACCTTTGGCGTAGGATTGAAACCTTGTGTAAACGCTACGTTAAGCCCTGAACGCAAAATTGATTTTAAGAAGGTATTTTGCCAATCAAGGTGTGAAAAATATCTTAAAATGCCCAATTTAGTGACTTTCAATCTGTATTTATAAGTCGTAATTGTCGGTGCAGTTCTCGGGTCGTAATGAATTTGCTCAGGTTTTACATAATTCTTTGCGACGAACTTTTTGTCTAAAACTTTGTGTACGCCTAAGTTTGGACAAACCCCACATTGAACACATTTGTGCTCGCAAGTCGGTTGAATTTCTGTAGAATTTGTTTGCTCAAAAGCTTTGTTATATTCATCTACAAGCCATTGCTTGTTAATTCCGACATTAATGAAATCCCAAGGCAATTCAACATCTCTCGGAAACTCTTTCATTGCTAAATTTTTGATATCAACACCGCATTCTTTTGCGGTTTCTGCCCAAGTTTCTTTGCTGAAATTTTCACCCCAAGCATCAAGGTAACAGCCTTTTTTATAAAGTTTTTCAACATAATCACAAAGGCTTGCATCACCACGAGTTAAAACAGCTTCAATTTGAGATACAAAGCGCTCGTGATAGTTTAATTTCAAACCTTTTATGTGCTTTGTTTTCTCTTTCAAGTAGTGAATGTGTTCCATTACCTCGTCTAAATCCATTTGCGGACAGAATTGGAATGGTGTAAACGGTTTCGGCACAAAAATTGATAGAGTACAAGTTAAATCAAGCCCGTGTTTAAGGTTTTTTTCTCGTTTCAAACCTCGAACTTTATATTTAATCGTGTCCATCAAACGAGCCATTTCATCTAAATCTTCGTATGTTTCAGAAGGTAAACCAACTATAAAGTAGAATTTTATTCTGCTCCAGCCGTTTTCATAAAGTTGCATAACCGCACTGATTATTTGCTCTTCTGAAATGTTTTTCTTGATTACGTTTCTAAGTCTTTGACTACCTGCTTCCGGCGCTAATGTCATTGTCGATTTTCTTACAGATTGAGTAAGTTCTGCAAGCTCTAATCTAAAATGGTCAATACGTTGACTCGGAAGCGATACGCCGATTTTTTTTTTGTTAAATTCGCAACTTAATTCTTTGATTACTTCTGTTATGTTTGAGTAGTCGTTAGAAGACAATGAAAGTAGTGAATACTCGTCATAACCTGTGTTATGAACTAATTCTTTTGTAAGTTTTATAATCTCTTCTGCAGGTCTTTCTCTTACAGGTAAAGTTACGTGTCCGGGTTGGCAGAAACGGCACATTCTACCGCAACCCCGTCTGATTTCTACAATTGCTCTGTCGTGAATTGAAGCTGAAAATGCAATCGGGTGCTTTGTTAAAGCTGTATCATAAGTTAGGGGTTCGACTCTTTTCTCAACGGTTCCGCCGATTGATTTTGACCAACAACCCTTAAGTTTGCATAATTCTTCAATACGTTTTTTTCTTGGTAAACCTTTTGTTCTTTCAATACATTCGCAGATTTCGACCGTAAGTTGTTCGCCATCTCCGATTGAAAATACGTCAATAAAATCAGACATCGGAAGAGGGTTAAAAGTGCAAGGTCCTCCTGCAATAATAATAGGTTCTTCGTCTGTTCTGTCTTCGTTTCTAACTGAAACTCCGCCCATTTCAAGCATTTTCAAAACAGTCGGATAAGACAATTCATATTGAAGTGAAAAGCCAAGAATATCGAAGTCTTTCAGCGGACGTTTACTTTCAACCGCATAAAGCGGATGTGGATGAAAATCCGGCTCCGGAGCATAAGCTCTGTCTGCCATAAAGTTTTCTTGCTTGTTAATTTGATTGTATAAAATCCTTGCGCCTAAATTACTAACTCCGATTTCGTACTTGTCTGGAAAGCACATTGCAAATCGAACTTTTGCGCTGTCAAAATTTTTGTTTGCAGAATAAATTTCACCACCAACATATTGGTATGGTTTTGAGCATTTGTTTAATTCTTCGTGGTATTCTTCAAAAAACTGCAATTTACGCTAGACCTTCCGGAAAATATTTGTCAATTTCAATAATAGTACCATTAAGAGTGTTGTTGTTGAATTTCTCCATAAATTTGAAAAGTTCGTCATTACGCACATCATAGTTATACATCCAAACTTCTCCATTCACTTCACGCATTACTCTAACTATATAATGACAGCTTTCAGCGTATTTTTTTAAAAGTTCCGGTTTAAACTTTTTATTATTTTCGTCTTTGTTAATTTTTACGTAATGGAACCCTTCAAAAAATCTAATTTGTTCTAATTCTTCAGGTGAAAGTGTTCTGTTCACTTTTGAAAATAAATCAATAACTTTATCGTCTTTTTCTGCCATAATATCCTCTTTTCTTTAATCATACAAAAAATAAATATTTATGTAAAGTTTTAAACTTTTGTTGTATAATTTTCAATAAGGGGGTTGCTGAAAAGATGATACCGGTTATAACAGAAGACCATTCAACATTAACTTTTGCGGAAATTTTTCAAGATGTAAACAATTGGCGCAAACAGATGATTCATTACATGAAAGAGGAAAATCCTGAGGTTAATTCTGCAATTATTGAGGCGGCTCAACAAACAAGTTTAGATCCTAAAGCCATTGCGCTTGGTGCATATATGGTTTATTCAATGTTGGAAAAAGCAACAGCAGAGCAAGATAATTTGCTAAATTCTTTAAACTCTTAAATATTACATGTTTGTGTTAAAATTGTTTTGATATAACACATAAGAGAAAAGGAATTTAGAAGTGGAATTTTTAAGTAGTTTAGTTGGAAACAACTCTATTATTGTATCTGCGGTAATTTTAATTCTCGCATACATTTTTATTGCGACAGAAAAAATACCAAAAGTTACAATTGCATTAATTGGTGCCGCAGCATCAATGTTTTTAGGTTTAGTAAGTGTTAACAAAACATTGGCAGACGGAACATTAGATCCTCATTATTTTGTTAACTTTATTGATTTTAACGTAATTTTCTTGCTTGTAGCAATGATGATTATTGTTAATATTTCAACAGAAACAGGCGTATTTAACTGGATTGCAAACGAATTATTGAGATTTACCAAAGGTCATCCGGTGTCTGTACTTGTTGTATTAGCTTTATTTACAGCAGTTGTTTCTGCGTTTTTAGATAACGTTACAACTGTAATTTTGATTATGCCTGTAACTTTCTATATTGCAGAAAAATTAGAAATTAATCCTGCACCATATTTGATTACAGAAATTTTGGCATCAAACATCGGTGGTACTGCAACATTGATAGGTGATCCTCCAAACATCATCATCGGTAGTGCAGCAGGTTTTTCATTTATGGATTTCTTAAATGAATTAACAGGTATCGTATGTATTATCTTGTTATTGGTTGTTGCTGTCATGTTCTTGTTCTTTAGAAAACAACTTAAAACAACTCCTGAAAAAATGGCAGAAATTGCAAACTTAGATAACAGTAAAACAATTAAAGATAAAGCCGGCATGATTAGAAGTGTTGCAGTTTTGGCACTTGTAATCTTAGGTTTTGTAACTCACGATATGACACACATCCCTGCAAGTTTGTCAGCAATGGCAGGTGCAAGTTTCTTGTTGTTATTCGAAAATCCAAAACATATTATCAAGGATGTTGAATGGAATACAATTTTCTTCTTCATCGGTTTATTCATTATTATTGGTGGCTTAGAAGCTTCAGGTGGTATTGCGTTAATGGCAAAATGGTTGTTAAATGTTACTCACGGCTCAGAAAGCGCTACTGCAATGGTAATACTTTGGGGTTCAGGTATTCTGTCAGGTATTATTGATAATATTCCATACACAGTTACAATGGCTCCTATGATTGCAAATATTCAATCTGTAATGGGTGCTGAATATGCTCATCCTCTATGGTGGTGCTTGTCATTAGGTGCTTGTTTAGGTGGCAACTTAACTATCATCGGTGCTGCCGCAAACGTTATTGTTTCAGAATCCGCAGCTGCAAGAAAACATCCGATTACATTTATGCAATTCTTGCTATATGGTTTTGTAACGGTGTTAATTTCGTTATCAGCAGCAACTGTATACATCTATTTAAGATTTTTAGTTCACTAGAAAATACAAAAAAGTCGGAAGAAATTCCGACTTTTTTTGCAAAAATAAAAGGTTAAATATAATGATTACAACAGAAAACTTAACGGTAAAATTTGGTTCAGAACCACTTTTTGAAAACGTAAATATAAAATTCTCATCAGGAAATTGTTATGGTTTGATTGGTGCTAACGGTGCCGGAAAATCTACATTCTTGAAGG
>ENA-OPLK01000362-OPLK01000362.1-human-gut-metagenome-genome-assembly--contig:-NODE-362-length-9544-cov-2.821688_pt1 | contig 9544 bp, 8 predicted proteins | sample MGYA00241792_ERZ501711 | MGnify/ENA primary metagenome ERZ501711 (study PRJEB25962, sample SAMEA2042204) | human gut metagenome | biome: human gut; feature: human-associated habitat; material: faeces... | reverse complement strand
TCAAGGTTGTGATATCACCACCCACACCATCAATCAAGTAAAGAGGCTGAGAGTTTCCTACGGTACCCAAACCACGAATGGTAACACTCATGGCTGCACCTGGCTGACCAGAAGTAGAAACGATGTTAACACCAGGTGTCTGTCCCTGCATGGCAGAAAGAGGGTTGGTGGTGTTAAGTTTGGCGATATCATCACCCTTCAACTGAACGGTAGCACCCGTCACCAGTTTTTTCTTCTGAACACCATAACCAACAACGACGACCTCATCAAGAGATTGCTTGTCCTCATTCAAGGTTACGTTGATTACTGAACCCGTGACTTTCACCTTTTGGGTAATAAAGCCCAGGTAAGAAACTTCGAGTGTCTGTCCGTTCTTTGCTGCGATGGTAAAGTTACCATCAAGATCAGTTACAGTACCGTCCTTTGTTCCCTGTACCATGACACTTGCACCAATGAGAGGTTCATTGTCAGTACCGGAAATAACAGTACCCTTAACCGTCTGAGCATTGAGGACACCCGCTCCGATTCCTAACATTGCCTGGAACACCAACATGAAGGCTACCAGAGCAACTTTACAGAGCATAGAACTCTGCGAGAATTTCTGAGATGTTTTTCTCATAATTACTTAGGTTTTAAATTTAATTTATAGGTTATATACTAAAATTTCGTTATTAGTATCTGTTATACATTATTATATATAGTCATTTGCTTTAATTGATGTTGTGATTATAATATTTCGGTGGCAAAAGTAGCGAAAAAACGGATATGGGGGGGTATCATTTGGTTAAAATCTTATGTACAAAATGTTACTCGCATATATTTTTCTCGTTGTGACTGTGGTTGTATTTGTTATCCCTTAAAACGAAAAAAGCTGAGTATTTCTTCCTAATACCCAGCATGATAGCGTATCAATCCCTCCATCGGAGACTTCAAGACTTCACCCATTTGGAAGCCCAACTCATGCAATGCGTTTGCTATCTCATCATGGAAGTAGTGGGCAATGCTCCCCACGAAACCTACTTTTACGGATGAGGGCATTTCTGAATCTTCTTTCGCACCATCCGCTAACTGGGCATAGAACGAAAGTATCTCTCGGCAGAAATCGCCATACACCTGATGAAGCATCGCTGAGAGAAGTTTTTTCTCTATCTGCTCATCCGGAGACAGATGTTCTTGGGCAGAAAGAGAAGAGAGATGTTCTCCCACAAAAGTGGAGACAGATGCCAGATAAGTATTGGCTAGAGGCTGACGATAGATACGCTCGATGACGGCAGCATAATCCTTCCCCGACCATGCCTCAAATTTCTCTCGCAAGAATGCAGCCTTGGGGTTACGATAGATGAGACGGAAGAAAGCCTTGCCTATCGCCGTGCCACTACCCTCATCGCCAAGCACATAGCCCAATGGTGGAACACCTCTCACGATATTCTCCCCATCATAATAGCAACTATTGGAGCCTGTACCGAGAATGACGGCAATGCCACTCTCATGTCCCAGCAATGCCCTTGCCGCCCCCAGCATATCGCTGGCAGCATGAGCCTCGACACCAACCAAGAAGCCACAGGCAGAGAACGATGCCATCAGCAGGCGTTCCATCTTCGGAATCATGGCATCAGTCACGCCACTTCCATAGAAGTAGATGACGATGGAAGGTTTTGGCGCATCGCCAAGTTGACGCTGCTTTTCTCCACTTATCAATAAGGAGGGAATCACCTCGTCGGCGAGTACCTGGGTAATCTGTTCATCCGACAAATGATAAGGATTGAGTCCTTGCGAATGGCAAGTACCCAACACTCCACCCTCTTCACCGAGGAGTGTCCAATCGGTCTTTGTACTGCCGCTATCGGCTATCAATTTCAACATAGTCTCGTTTTTTTCTTGCAAAAGTAAGCATAATGGCATATATTACCAAACAAAAAACGAAAAAGTTGCCTATTTTTTTTGCGTTCTCTGTGAATTTGAGTAACTTTGCAGTCAAATTAAGAAAAGCAAATGAAAAAGAAATTATTCTTCATGCTCATGCTGTTGATGGCTTATCTGCTACCAATCCACGCCGTGCTCAAGGAGGCTAACCTTGACACCACCCTCTACATGCTCCGCACCGAGTTGAGCCAGTATCACCTCGACCTGGAGAAGCAGAACAAGTTGGCGAAAGAACAGCAGCAAGCTGTCATCAAGGAACTTGTCAGCATCGTGACACAAGCCGACCAAAACTCCATCATGCTCTATTCTCAGCGCAATGGCTACATCTTCGACTTGACCTACGCCTGCCATGAGGCTACCGACCAGTTCCATAAGTTCAAGTCAAAGGCGGCTCCGTTCCGTGGCATGATCCAGAAGAACAATATCGAGGTGGCTCGCTTCGACTCACTCATCAACTACCTTTATAATATGAACACGATGTTCTTGAGTGACGAGGCACAGTTGAACCGTAACGTGGATTTGACCCTAGCCGTCAACATCCGCCGTCAACTCGTGGAGAAGCAGGCTCAGCTCAACGAGTATGTCAAGGCTTACGACCGCACCGAACAGAAGTTGAAGGCGCTCAATGACTACGCCAACCACCGATACGAAGACATCCAGACTAGTATCTTCAACAATGGTGGCGACAACTATCTTCGCATTCTCAGCCAACTGGGCACCAACTACAAGGAGGCGAAGACTTCCGTGACGGAGAAATACCGACCCGCCCCTGGCATGATGTCGCAATGGGATGTGAGAATCATCTTCATCCTCTTCGGTATCATCATCTTCTATGGTTTGATTTCCGTGGCTCTCAACTTGCTAACCATCCGTGTGGCAATGACTTATCTCGTAAAGCGTGGTCTCTTTGAGAGCATCAAGGAGAGTTTCATGGCGAAACGTCCTTGCATCGTGATGGCGATGACCATCGTCACTTTCGCTGCCATCCTTGGCATCATCCGTATGATTGCCCACCAGAACTTCGTCATCATGGCGAGTGGCTTGTTGGTGGAGTTTGCTTGGTTGATAGGCGTCATCTTGATTTCACTTTTGCTCCGTGTAGGCAACGACCAAATCAAGAGTGCATTCCGCATTTATTCCCCATTGATGTTGGTGGGTTTCATCGTCATCAGTTTCCGTATCGTCTTGATACCAAACGACTTGGTGAACCTCATCTTCCCTCCTATCCTATTGCTCTGCTCATTGTGGCAGTGGAATGTCATCACAAGACACAACAAGAAGGTGCCTCGCAATGATATGATATACACCTGGATATCCTTGGCGGTATTCGGCACCAGTACCCTCTGCTCTTGGATAGGTTTCACGCTGCTCGCCGTGCAGATTATCATCTGGTGGATGATGCAGCTCACCTGTATTCTGAGCATCACCTGTATCAAGGACTGGCTCGATGTCTATGCCAAGCGTAAGAATCTGAAGCACGTGCCTATCACCGACAAGTGGGGCTTCCGCTTCATCAACCAGGTGCTCCTGCCTATCTCTGGCGTGCTCTCCTTCATCATCGCCATCTACTGGGCGGCTGATGTCTTCAATATGAGCGACACCACTTGGATGATATTCAACAAAGACTACATCAAGACCAGCAACTTCACCGCCTCGCTCTATAGCGTGACACAGGTGGCTTGCTTGTACTTCCTCTTCAAGTATATCAACATCACCGCCAACGACTTGATGCGCCATCACTTCGAGAAGCAAGACCCACAGTCGGCTGCTTCCAAGATCGTGATGTTCAAGAATGTGCTTCAGGTGATTATCTGGGGTGTATGGTTGATGATAGCCCTCAGCCTCTTCCAAGTAGGTAAGTCTTGGTTGCTCGCCATCTTCGCCGGTTTGTCAACGGGTCTCGGTTTTGCATCCAAGGACATCTTGGAGAATATCTACTATGGCGTCTCCCTGATGATGGGACGTGTGAAGGTAGGCGACTATATCATCTGTGACGGTACACGAGGAAAGGTAAGCAGTATCAGCTATACATCTACGATGCTGGAGGCAATCGATGGTTCGGTCATCGCCTTCCAGAATGCCCAGCTCTTCTCGAAGAACTACAAGAACATGACTCGCAACCATGGTTATGAGTTGGACATTCTGGAAGTAGGTGTGGCTTACGGCAGCAATGTGAAGCAAGTGAAGAAGTTGCTCGTAGAAAACCTCTCCAAGCTCGACTGCATCTACCACGAGAAGGGTGTGAAGGTGGTCTTGAAGAGCTTTGATGACAACTGCATCACCCTCAAGGTATTGGTATGGGTCAATGTGCTCACGCAATATGCCGACGATGGCATCATCATGGAGTGCATCTACGATACGCTTAATGAGCATGGCATCGAGATTCCATTCCCACAGCGTGAGATTACCATCAAGAACGTTACACCAGAGATTCCAACTAAAAAATAAACACAATGGCAACATTCATAGCAGGTCCTTGCGTCATCGAGTCGATGGAACTATTGGAGACAGTAGCCCAGGAGCTCGTGCACATCAACCAAGAACTAGGTACAGATATTATATTCAAGTCTTCGTTTGACAAGGCAAACCGCACTTCCATCCACTCCTTCCGTGGACCGGGTTTGGAGAAAGGTCTCCAGATGCTCGGCGACATCAAGGAAAAGTATGGACTCCGTGTACTCACCGACATCCACGAGAGTTATCAAGCAGAAGCTGCTGGCGAGGTTTGCGATGTGCTTCAGATACCAGCTTTCCTTTGTCGCCAGACCGACCTCTTGGTAGCTGCGGCAAAGACAGGCAAAGTGGTCAACATCAAGAAGGCCCAATTCCTCAGTGGCAGAGACATGCGCTACCCTGTGGAGAAGGCTTTGGAGAGCGGTGCCAAGGAGGTATGGCTCACCGAGCGTGGCAACAGCTTCGGCTACAACAACCTCGTGGTGGATTTCCGCAACATCCCAGACATGAAGGAGATTGTACCAAATGTCATCATGGACTGCACCCACAGTGTGCAGCGCCCTAGTGCAGGTGATGGCAAGACGGTGGGCGACCGCAAGTTTGTGCCTGCCATGGCAAAGGCAGCCAAGGCATTTGGCGCCACGGGATATTTCTTTGAGGTACACCCAGACCCAGACAATGGCAAGAGCGATGCTGCCAATATGCTGGAGCTAAACAAATTGGAAGGACTGATAAAGGAATTGATATAGGAGTTTGGCGCAGATAATACAGCGTTAGCCTCATGATTATTTCTTAATTATTAATTCTTAATTATTTCATGGATAATAAGACGATAAGATCGTATGGCGAGCAGGCCTTGAGAGACGAGGCACAAGCCATCCTCGACCAGATACAATACATGGACGATAACTTCGAGAAGGCAGTGAATATGATGTTCCATTGCCAAGGCAAGATTATCGTGACAGGTGTAGGAAAGAGTGGACACGTGGGAGCCAAGATTGCCGCTACCCTCGCCTCCACCGGCACTCCTGCTTTCTATATCAACCCACTGGATGTTTATCATGGCGACCTCGGCGTGATGACCGACAAGGACGTGGTCTTGGCGTTGAGCAACAGCGGTCAGACTGATGAGTTACTCCGTTTCATCCCGATGGTGCTTCACATGAACATCCCTATCATCTCCATCACGGGCAATCCCGACTCCCTCCTGGCGAAATATTCCAACCATCACATCACCGTGAAGGTGAAGAAGGAGGCGTGTCCGCTCAACCTTGCTCCTACGAGCAGTACCACGGCGGCACTTGCCATGGGCGATGCCTTGGCGATAGCCCTCATGCAGGTACGCCACTTCAAGCCTCGTGACTTCGCACAATTCCACCCCGGTGGCGAACTGGGCAAGCGACTCCTCACCACAGCTGAAGATGTGATGCGCAGCGACGACATGCCTATCATCCCTCAGGAGATGCACCTCGGCGAGGCGATCATCCACGTGAGCAAGGGTAAGTTGGGACTCGGCATCTCGCTCGATGAGCAGCAACGTGTCATTGGTTTGATTACCGATGGTGACATCCGCCGTGCCATGGAAAAGTGGCAGGCAGAGTTCTTCAACAAGACCGTGAGCGACATCATGACGACGACACCGAAGATGGTGACACCGAAGACCAAGATTTCAGAGATACAGCGCATCATGCACAAGTACAAGGTACATACCGTACTCGTGGTCGATAAGGAGAATCACCTCAAGGGCATCGTCGATCACTATGCATGCATGGTTTAATTAATAAATAATAAATTACAAATTATAAAATAATTGGGCTAACGCCTATGAGATTAAGATACATATTTTTAGTAGCGACTATATGGCTCTTTAGTTCGCTGTGCAGCGCACAAAGGAGCGATTCTTTGATAGTAAACCAACTTCGTGGGAAAGGGGTTACCTTTTCCCACGATAATTCCGTAACACTACTGATGAGCGGACAAGAGAAGTTTGACGACTTGTTTCAAGCGATTCGACAAGCTAAGAGTAGTGTGCATCTCGAATACTTTAACTTCAGAAACGACAGCATCGCTGGTCTTCTCTTCGACCTCCTCGGCGAGAAGGTCAAGGAAGGCGTGAAGGTACGTGCCCTCTTTGATGGTTTCGGCAATGCCTCCAACAACCAGCCCCTCTTGAAGAAACATATCAAGAGCATCCGGGAACGAGGCATCGAAATCTACGAATACAAGCCGATGAAGTTCCCTTGGATCAATGCGGTCTTCAATCGTGACCACCGCAAGATTGTGGTCATCGACGGACAGATAGCCTATACAGGTGGCATGAACGTAGCCGACTATTATATAAAAGGTACGGAAGTGGTCGGCGAATGGCACGACATGCACTGTCGCATCGACGGTTCGGAGGTGAACACTCTACAGAAAATCTTCCTCAAGATGTGGAACAAGGTGAGCGGACAGAACATCCATGGTGCAGAGTACTACCGTGCCGTGCGCAAGGACTATCTCGTGGAGAACCTGAAGCCAGACACCACAGCCACCGCTTATCACAAGATGGTGGGCATCATCAACCGTGAGCCACATATCTCGAAGGACATCATCCGCTACTTCTATGTCAATGCCATCAACGACGCACAAGACAGCATCAAGCTCATCAGTCCCTACTTCACTTTGAGCCACAAACTGAAGAAAGCATTGAAGAATGCCGTGAAGCGAGGCGTGAAGGTGGAGATTATGTTGAGCACGAAGAGTGACATCCCATTGACACCCGACTGCGGTTTCTACAACGCCCATAAGTTGATGAAGGCAGGTTGCCAAGTATGGATGTACACGCCAGGCTTCCACCATACCAAGATTATCATGGTAGATGGCAAGTTCTGCACAGTGGGAAGTGCTAATCTCAATGCCCGTTCCCTCCGCTGGGACTATGAGGAGAATGCGGTCATCGTCGATTCTTGCACGACCCAACAGCTCGTCGAGCTCTTTGATGGAGAGAAAAAAGACAGTTTCTTGCTCAACGAGAAGAACTGGCGAGAGTGGCGCACAGGATGGCAGAGATTCAGAGGTTGGTTTGCAGCCAAGTTGCTCACCCCATTCCTGTAAAGAATTTTCTCCCAAGAGCTAGCCAAGGAGCAGAAAATGCCTAGCCAGGGATTTTCTCACGCCTAACTAGGTAAAATTTCACGCATAGTTAGGTAAGATTTTTTTCCTAGTTAGGTAAAAATGAAAGTGGGGGTAGGGATAGAAAACGCCCAAGACGAGGCAAGAAATCATAAATAACGAGATTGTAATGTTAAAATCAAGAAGAAGATGAATGGCATGAATGAAAGAATGAAAATGAAGAAGCCTAAGTTGGCAATTGTGGAGAGCAACACCCTTGCGGTGATGGGGCTCAAACAATTGCTGGAGACCGCCATGCCTTTTGCCGACATCGAGGCATTTGGCACCTTCGGGGAGTTTGAGGCAAACGACCCCAAGCAGTTCATGCACTACTTCGTGTCGATGCAAATCGTACTGACCAATCGCCCTTTCTTCCTCGACCACAAACAGAAGACTATCGTGCTGACTCCTAGCAACGACCCGAAGAGTCAGATGAGCGACTTCCATTGCATCTGCGTCAACGTATCGGAACACATTCTCATCAAGGAACTAATGAGCTTACAGCGCATGGGACACCCTCATGGCGAGCATTTGCCAACGATGGATGCCACCAACAAAAAGCCCAATGCCCTCACCGATCGTGAGACCGAGGTACTCTCGCTCATCGCACAAGGAAAAATCAACAAGGAAATAGCCGATCAACTGTGCATCGGACTGACCACAGTGATAACACATCGCAAGAATATTCAAGAAAAATTAGGATTCAAGTCGGTATCAGCCCTCACCATTTATGCCGTTACACACGGATATGTCGATATCAATCGCATATAAACCATCCCCATTAGTGAGTAGGCTATCCCCATAAATGAGTATAAAAATCGAAACAAAAGCAAAAAGCCGTTCATCAGAAATTGTGATGAACGGCTTTTTTTAGTACATTTTCACAAAAGGAATCTTATCTTTTTGCCGAAGAAACCCTAGAGTTTCACGGAAGATATATCTACGAGATTGTTGACGATGGCATAAATCGTCAAACCTGCCGGTGAATGAATCTGTAATTTTCGGGCGATATTTCTGCGGTGGGTAATCACCGTATTGATGGAGATGAAGAGGTGGTCGGCTATCTCCTTGTTGGTCATTCCCTGTACCAAGGCGACGATGACATCCTTCTCTCTATCGCTCAACTGCTCATCGCTCTGAGGAGCAGAATTGATCATATTGGTTATCTTCACGCTTACGTCGTTTTGCTTCAACTTGCGCTCTTCGTTTCTCACCGCAGGGATGAAGATTTCCTCCTCTACCTCGGAGTGATGAGCGAGCCATTCCTCATTATTATAGATGTCGTAGAGGGTGGCACTGAGCTGGTTGTTGTGCAAGCCATCGGAAGGCAGATATTTGATGATGATGCTCTTGAGTTCCTTCAGTTTCTGATCCACCTGGACATGGTGTTTAGAGAAGGTCTCTATGTCGAAAGTGGTATTGGCATTACCATCGATAAGTGCCTGAACATAAGGGAATACCATCTTTTCCTCATACTTCATGTGATTGGTGATGCTATGGGCATAATCATCATAAAGTTTGAGGATAAGACGTGCCAGATTATCCGTTTCATCCAGCGCTTCAACCAGTTCCTTACGGATAAACGGCAACTGGAAATCTATGTAATAGGCATGCGAAGCCTTGAGATAATGCAAGAGGGTTGGCAGCGACAGACGGTCGGCATTGTCATACTCCTTGTAACCATTAATCGTCAAGTTTACCACGGAGAGGAAAGTATAAGTATCCACCTTCTGCTCGTCGCAAACCTCACGCACAGTCTTGTCGCCAAAGCCCAGGTTGATGCCGAAGCTACCGAGGCTCTGTAAAATGTTATAATTGTCTCTAATGATGCTGATCATCTTGTCATCAGCCTCATACATCTTCTGATTTTTCATCTTCTTTTATCCTTAAATGAAAACATCCTTGTATCAAGAACATTCATAATGTTTCTATTTCGGCTGCAAATATACAAAAAAGTTTTGAAACTCGCAATACCTAGAAATGGGGATGCCACAGTTTACCGATTTTTAGGTAT
>ENA-OPLK01000354-OPLK01000354.1-human-gut-metagenome-genome-assembly--contig:-NODE-354-length-9644-cov-2.582438_pt1 | contig 9644 bp, 8 predicted proteins | sample MGYA00241792_ERZ501711 | MGnify/ENA primary metagenome ERZ501711 (study PRJEB25962, sample SAMEA2042204) | human gut metagenome | biome: human gut; feature: human-associated habitat; material: faeces... | reverse complement strand
AATACATCAAGAAGATTTTTGTCAGGCTTCAAATATTCTAAGTGCGTATAAATATCAAGCCGAAGGTGGAGTTGATTTTAAAAGATGTATTGATATTTTAAAAAGAACAACAAGACCTGCAGTTTCAATTAAACAATTTGTGGAATTAATGATATTTAATTATCTTATTGGAAATAATGATGCACACGGAAAGAACTTTTCTATTTTACATTATGATAATGACCAAATTGCATTTGCACCAGCATATGATATTCTTTGCACAAGTATATATCCTGAACTATCTTCAAAAATGGCAATGAAAATTGGTGGATATTACGAAAGAGACAAAATTTACCCTAGACATTTTGAAAGAATGGCAAAAGATATTGGTATAAGTTATACACAAGTCAAAAAAATATTAATTAATCAATGTGAAATTTTACCAGATGTTGTAACAGAAGTTTCTCAAATGTTTGAAAATACAATTGGTAAAGAAATTTTTAAAACAGTTTTAAAAAATTGTACAAGGAATCTTAAGAACTTTAATGAATAGTTGTGGATAAAATATTATCTAAATTGGGTAAAATCTTTAATAATAGATAATATATTATCCATTATTTTTAACAACACATCTCGACACAAGGAGTTCCTATTTATTTTAACTTGAGACATTAATGGTATGCACAAAAAAATAGGAACTAAAAATATGAAAAAAGTTTTTGTAAAAACAAACAATGTAAAACGATTTATCACGATGATGAACAACTTGCAAAACCGCCCTGAGGGCGTTCCTGCAATGGGGCTTGTTTATGGGGAACCTGGGTTAGGTAAAACCCAAACAATTAATTGGTGGACATTTAAAAATGACGCAATACTCGTACGTTGTACTCAACTAATGACTGCAAAATGGTTACTTAATGAGATTTTAGATTATATGACAGAAATCAAACCCTATTACACAAGTGATTGTTTTAATGCTGTTGTAAGAAATTTGATTTTAAATCCAAAAGTTTTAATTGTTGATGAAATTGATTATTTAACGATTGATTCAAAAGCAATTGAAACCTTACGAGATATTCATGATAAAACAAATGTCCCTGTGATTTTAGTCGGTATGACAAGTGCTAATTCAAGACTCAAAAAGTTTAGCCATTTATATGATAGAATTTCTGAAATTGTAAAATTTGAAAAGTTTTCAAAAGCAGATATAAAAACAATTGTAAGTGAATTATCTGAAATTGAAATGACAGATTGTGCTATTAAATATATTTATTCAAATCTTAATCGATTTAGACAAATTGTGAAAACTATTAATAAAGCTGAAATTTTGGCTAAGGCAAATGGATTGAATTCTATTGATGAAATTTTAATAAGAGAGGCATTAAATGAAACAGAAAATTCTCAAACTAATCAAAATTCTTAATAAATTCACTCTTGATGATATTTTATTAATGGATAATTTTGACGAAAATGAAGTTAAAATTATACTTGCCGATTTTGAAAAATTTGGAGTAATAAAGAAAATTTCTGATACTGAGTATGTTTTTTTAAAACAATTGCATAAACTAAATGAATCTGAACCAATTCCTCATCACAAAACTATCACAAAACCACTGATTACAAATCTATTTTCAAAAGAAAATGAACAAATGATTTATGATAACGCAACAGAAAAATCAAAGAAAATTTTGACAAAATATTATACAATACTAAAACTTGCTCGTTCTCGCAGAGGTGATGCACTAAAAATTTACCTAGCAAATCTAACCGAAGAACACCCAGAATACTCTATTTCTTATACAACATTTCATAGAATAAAACGTAGATATTTAACTGAAGGTTTAAATGGTTTGATTCCTAAATACAAATCAAATAATAAAAGCTCTGTTTCTGATGAAATGTATCAAGCATTTAAGAAAATCTACTTAACTCCAAATGCTTATCCACTAAAAACTTGTGTAAAAATGTTGTCAAAAGATTTTTGCAATTTGCCTAGTTATATGAGTTTTTTAAGACGATTGAATAAAGATTTTACCTCAGATGAAATAAAGAAATATCGCGCTATTGGAAAGTCCTTGCTACACTTAAACTTACCCTCAAAAAATACAGTTTTGAATGATAATGAGATTCGAAATGTTGTAAAAAACAAAAAAGCTGAGCTTTGGATTTTGTATCTAGGAATTACACCTGATGAACTTTTTGCTATTCTTTATTCAGGTATAGATTTTGAAAACAAAACAGTTTTGATAAACAAATTTGTAAAAAATGGCAAAATACAAAAATATAACAAACGCCACAAAATCAGAACATTAAATTTACCCCAAAAGTTAATTGATATGCTTGATATAAATGGTATTGGCAGAATTTTTAAAAAGGTTAAAATAGGCAATTTTGATACACTTTTGAATACAAACGTAAAACTTCAACTAAAACATAATATACCATTAAACTTGATTTACAAAAATCTAGGCTATGCAAACTTTTCCGACTTTGAGAAACGTTTTAATTTTTTACTTCCAATAGAAATCAATAAAGATTTGGATATATTAAAATAAGCTCTTTTTATGATATACTTATAAAAAAGAGGTGAAATATGATTCCTGATTTTCAAACTTTAATGCTACCAGTTTTAGAATTATTAAAAAATGGTAATCCTGTAAAATTATCAGATATGGTTAATATTATGTCTGATAAATATAATCTAACTGAAGAAGAACGTAACGAATGGTTGCCTAGCAAAGTTCAAAAAACAATGTATAATCGTGTTGCTTGGGCAAAACAATATTTGATAAATTCAGAATTGATTGAATCACCTGAAAGAGGTTCTTTTGTTATTACTCAAAAAGGTTTAGATGTATTGGAGCAAAAACCAAATAAAATTGACTTAAGATTTTTAAAAAGTTTAGATAATGAAAATAACATTGAAACAAAAACTGAAATTTTAGATGCTCATATTGAAGAAAATAAAACACCAGAAGAATTAATGGAAAACGCACAGGCTTTATATTTCGAAAGCTTACAAAAAGAACTTTTGACAAAATTAAAACAAGTTGATCCTGTTAGATTTGAACGTATTGTTTTAGATTTAATGGAGAAAATGAATTACGGTGTGGGACAAATGACAAAACTTAGCCACGATGGTGGCATTGATGGCATAATCGATGAAGATGAACTAGGCTTAGAAAAAATTTATCTTCAAGCAAAAAGATATTCGGAAAACAAAGTAAACGAAAAAGAAATGCAAAATTTTGCGGGTGCATTAGGTTGTTCTACTGTTAGAAAAGGAGTTTTTATAACTACAAGTTTCTTTGATGAAAGAGCAAAGAAAAAAGCTGCATCAGTCCAAGGTAAAGTAATTAGACTTATTAATGGACAAGAATTAACCACATTAATGATTAAGCATAACATTGGTGTTCAAACAAAAACCAGAATAGAAATAAAGAAATTGGACGAAGATTTCTTTATTGAAGAATAATTTAATTCTCTAAAAAATCATCTTCAAAACCTCTAATTGAGTCTAACTCTATGCTGTATCTTTTACCTTGTTTATCTACACAGGTTGCATAATCAACTTCTCCATCAGCAAATTGATTTTTCCAAATACAAATCAATAAGCCTATTTCTTCTGTTTTAAGATTTAAAATCTTGGTTCCGTATAATTGATAATCTTTTTCAACCATATTGTGCTCCTTTCAAGTTACACCATTCATCGCTCTTTCGCAGGAGAATATCAACTCTCGATTTTTAAAACGTATCTTTCAGACATATTTCAATATTTGCAGGACTTGAAAGACGGAAAAAGAGAGTTATACTGTATGTGTAATTGATTTTTATAGGAGTTTATCCCATATGGTTAAGAAAACAACTTTGGCACCGTATGCCAAAGAACTTTACGTTGAAAAATTTATGTCGATTGATGCTATTGCAAAACAAGTTGGAGTAAATGAAAGAACAATAAGACGATGGAAAGAAGTGGAAAAATGGGACTGTGAAAGAGCTGAACATTTGAAGTCGAAAACTCCTTTTCATGAGGATTTGTATAAATTTTCTCATACACTCTTTAATTCTATAAAACAAGATATGGAGAATGGTAAAAAGGTTGAACCAGCAAGACTTTATATGTCAGCAAAATTAACAAAAATGATAGGTCTGATAAAAAAATATGAAGACGATGTCGCAAAATCGAAAGCAAATAAAACAAAAGAATCACCAAAAGGCTTAACATCAGAAATCATTCAAGAAATCGAAGAAAATATTTTAGGCATAAAATATGATAGTAAATAAAACCACCTAAAACATTTATTGAACATCTTTTGAACAAACATTGAACAAAGTTTGAAATTTTATTATAAAATGTTAGTATTATTTAATTAAACAAATTGGGTAAAATGATGTTAAGAACAGGAAAAACACGATTTTTATCAACGGATTTTAAAACTTCAAATTACATTATTGCATACCTTGATATGTTAGGTGTATCTAATAAAATTTGTCAAGATAAAGACAATGAGTTTTTAAACCTCCTAAATATGTTTATGGAAGATGCCATAGAAGAAGCCGGTGGAGGGATTATCTCGCATAAAGAAAAAATGTTTATAAAAATATTTTCGGATAATATTTTATTAGCCATTGAATTAGAAGAAAATGACGAGCAAAGAAATAATAAAATTGCAGCATTATTCAATACTGTTGCGAACATATACAATGAAATTTTGAGATATGGATACTTAATGCGTGGAGCAATTGTAGAAGGCGAATTTTTCCATAATGACATTATTATTTACGGCAAAGGACTTGTAGAAGCAGTTCATTTAGAAGAAAAGATAGCCGACGTTCCAAGAATTCTTGTAAAAAAAGAGTTGTCAAAATCACTACCTCAATATCTTATTCAAGATAGAGATGGTTGGAGTATTTTGAATATTTTTCAATTTAGTGAATATTTTGATTATATCTCCTTTAAAATAAAACTTTTAGAAATGCTTAAAGACTATAAAGACAATGACTATATAAAAGCAAAAATCATGTGGATGATAAATTATTTTAACTTTTGGTTTACAAGACCTGAGTCAAAAATTTTGGAACGACCACAAATTACGAATAAAGAAACAGAAAAAGCTTTAAAATAAGACTATTCTGGAACATTATGTTAATGTTTTTATAGCCTCATCAAATTGAGTCTGCCTATCAGTAATATTAAAAAATGGGAACCCTATTATCTTATAATTATTATCATCAATAAGAGTTTTAACCGGTCTTCCGGATTCTTTAATTTGCAATAAAAATTCTTCTTTCCAAGCATCTTTCATAATAAGATGTGAACCTTTAGGTTCAATGAATATTTGGTACTGGTCAGTAATATTACCTTCTTTTTTTATCATAATAAGAACATAATCTGGTTCAAAGCGTTCACCACCATTGAAGGAGAATAACTTTAACTGTCTTTCATTCCTTATTAGATAAACCTTATTATATTTGTTCTTTAAGTCTTGTACTTGGTCTTTGAAGTATGCCACAAATTCCTTTTCTTCACTTGTTCCGTAATTATCAGTAAATACAAACCAGTCTTCATTAGAAAGATTAACCTTCAAATGCTCTGATATTGCACCATTCGATTGAGATACCCCTTGACCATCACCATGTGGGTCTGTGTAACTTACAGTCTTATCTCTGAATACTTCACATATTTTTCTTGACTTGAATTCTTTTGTACCTTCATAGGTTTCTTCAATATCAGAGATTCTGTTTGATATTTTACCTAATGTATATTTCAATGCTAAATAAAGTTGTTCATTGGTTATATTAGGTTCACTAATTCTTATACTCAGTTTGATATTTCCTAAATACTTTGAATCCGTTATAAATTGCTTAATAGAAGTTAGATTAGGATAATATTGTTTAAGTATATTGAATTTGAAAATATTGTACTGTCTTAAAGCCTTATGCACGATAGGATAAGGGATGTTTGAAATAATAAATTCTTTTAATATTCCTCTCTCACCTGTACTTGTATCATCTGCCGAGCTTTCTAATAATGTAGTTGTACTTGAAGCCCCTGCCGATAGGTCATAACTGTAAATGGTATTACGTACAGATGGCAATAATTCCGTTATTGTATTTCTTGATTTAACAGCTCTTTCGTTTTCAAATACTAAACCTTGTTTGTATAGGTTATCATTCTTGAATTCTTCTTTAAGGATATAAGAACATTCTTGAATGTTATCTGGCATTAAGCCAATACCTCTCATAGCAGTTGTAAGTTCTGAGATATAAGTTGAATTATTCATGCAATGATAATATAAGGTTTCACATACTCTTAGTTCATTTTCAATATCTTCATCAAACTTACGTAAGAATCTTTCTGCTTTATCCGTAGTTGTAAATGGGCAATATCTTGCACCACGTCCAATTAATTGTGCTTCTTGAATTGTTTGTCTCCCAGGCCCACCATGTCTTTCTGCACTTCTTGTTTCGTAAAGCCTAACTATATCAAACAAGTTAAGAACATCCCAACCTTCATTTAATTGGTCAACTGCAAATATACAACGAATAAGATTATTTCTATCTTCTAATGAATTGATTAGTATTTGATAGTTTCCTTTATCTTCTTTACTGTTTACGGAAATGCATTTTTCATCAGAAAAATCTTCTCTAATTTCTGCAATTAATTCTTCTGTTGTTAAATGTTTATCAAAGTATTCAAACATTTTAACAAGTAACGGATGACCATTTTGTGTTCTAATCCTTGTTAAATCCGCTTCTGATAGATTCTCAATAAGCGGTCTGAATTGTTCTATGTGAAAATTCTTACTTGATTCTATTTTGTCGCTTTTGAATAGTATTACAGGTTTAATAGTCTTTTTATTATCTTGAAATAACTTTAATCTATACTGACTTAATAAGATTGCTTGTAATACTCTATCAATTAAAGGTACGTGAGATTGAAAAGTCTTAACTTCCTTAGAATAACGGTCTTCTCTAAACTTCTTTAACGGATAATCTACAATTATCTTCTTTTCGTACTCATTCATTATATACTGATTCTTTAAGTCGCAAGTTGCAGTAAATTCAAGTAGTACATTATCTCTGTCAGCATTGAAGATTCTATTTACCGTTGCTTCCCAATTGTTTTTACTTTCTTTTTCAGCCTTAGATAAGCCTTTTTTTGTTTCTATATTAAGATGATGGGCTTCATCTGCTATTAATACAATTTTCTTTTCGGCAAAGTCATCATCAGTCAAACCATTTTCTTTGAACTGATTAAGACTCATGTGTAATCCTTGAATAGTAGTAAAACAAATCTTAATGTCTTCTTTATTACAGCCTTGAAAGTTATCTACTGTACGAACCTTAACAATTTCACCGTCAATGTTGATTTCATCATTAAATAAGTATTTACTTGAAGTCTGATTAATAAAATTATCTTTGGTCTTTTGAACAATGTTATCCGTATTAACAAAGAATAAGAAATTTCTATAACCCTTCTTATATAAATATAAAATTAAACCTGCCATTATAAGTGTCTTACCACTACCTGTTGCCATGTGGAACAAGACTTGTGTAGGTTTATGACATTTTTCACTTTCAAAATATGTTATAAAATTTCTAAAAGCAATTTCTTGATATGGTCTGATAGAATATTTTTGAGTAAGGTTTTTCGTAACATATGTTGGTAATTCTTTGTATTTGTCAGGTGCAAACTCTTTAATTGCATTTATTTCATCAAATAAGAATATTCCCATATTTATACAGCCTCACCGTAAAAACTTCTTGCAAAAGCCTTTTCTTCTTCTGTTACAGCAAGGTCTTCATCTTCCATATCACAGTAATTAACGTATAGTAAATTCTTGTCTAATACTTGAATTAAGAAGTTACGCTTGTCTTCTGTTGATAGCTCTTTAAAGCCTTGTTCTGATTCCTTGAGCTTATTTATATCAGCTTTATAGCTTATAAACTCGGAATTAGTAATTTCCTTATATAAGTCGTTTAACATGTTATCATCTGCAACTTGTATTTCGTCTATATACTTATGGTTAAGTTCTTTTAATTCACAGTAAACAAAACTTCCACCACCTTGCCAATTAACAGCTTTTGATATTCCAGTATTATCGCCATGAATAACTTTGTTGATTCGTTTAACACTATCAATTTCACCATAATCTAATTGCTCTATACCTATCCATTGACGATTTATTTTCTGAGCAACAGCACCTGTTGTACCACTTCCCAAATTGAAATCAAGTACAATATCATTCTTATTAGAACACATCTCCAAAACTCTTTGTATCAAGGCTTCTGGCTTTTGTCCTACAAAATCAACTGATTCTCTAGACATTGGATTTATAACAAATATGTCTGTCCAAAGTGATGAAATGGGCTGTCCTTGATATTCATCTAAATATATCTTACGGTTAATATTTTGATTCTTATCTTTCGGAAAACACAGTTTCCCTAGTCTATCCCATTCTTCCATAACTTCTTTTGAAATAGACCAACCATTGGCAGGAACTTTATATCCCTTGTATTCATACATTAAATTAGGACGAGGATTAGGACTTTGCAGAGGGGATTTCATATATTTTCGTCCAATTTCATCTGTATTGGTAAAACGTTCTTTAATATACTTCTGAGTATTTTCATCTTCTAAAGAGAAGATTGGATTGTATAGTAATTTATCGCTTTTAGAAAACCATAATATGTAGTCTGTAACATTATTTAGTCGGTTCTTAGGATTTGCACTACCACCTCGTCTTTTCCATGTAATCTTATTTCGGAAATTCTCCCTACCAAATATTTCATCCATAAGAACTTTTAAATAGGCGTCTTCGTAATCATCACATTGAACGAAGATACTTCCATCTTCACTTAATAATTTCTTAGCAAGTAACAGCCTATTCTTCATGAATACCAACCAACTTGAATGGTTAAAGTTATCATTATAGTTAAAACTATCACTACCAGTATTGTATGGGGGGTCTATGTATATGCACTTAACTCTGCCCTCGTATCTTTTCAATATTGAAGATAATGCAAGCAAGTTATTACCTTTGATTAACAGGTTATCATTGTCTTTAAATTCAGTTATAGATTCTTCACCATCTTTAGTATATCTCTTTACATTGGTAAATACTTTAGGTGCAAGAAGCCTATCTACGTCATCTGGTGCAAGCAATTCATTATAGAATATTTCCCCTCTCTTTTGGTCTTCCTTAGTTTGACCACCTTCTAATACACAATCTTTATAAGGGAATGACAGAACAACATCATTCTTAGAAGAAATAAATTGTTCCCTGCTATCAATAAGTCCAATGGTATTCTTAAACCTTGTATATGAATCTTGAAGAAAAGCTTTATTATTTATAGCCCAACCGAAAGATATTTTATCAAATACTAGAACATCATCAACTTTTGTGAAAAACTTTTGTTTTATTCTTTCTGATGATAAAAGTAATTTTATTAAGTCTAAATCCATTTTCATAGCAGATTCATAAACTCTGTTTCTTAAAATTTCACCATTATCTGAATAAAATCTATTTTGAGGATCTAATTTTAGTAAATTTAATAATTCTGTAAAAAAATTTTCTTTTTTTATTAATGTATTTAAAGACATAATATCTCCATATTAAAAAAATAATGTTTTTTACAATAATACATCAACGCAATAATGT
>ENA-OPLK01000338-OPLK01000338.1-human-gut-metagenome-genome-assembly--contig:-NODE-338-length-9903-cov-5.249898_pt1 | contig 9903 bp, 7 predicted proteins | sample MGYA00241792_ERZ501711 | MGnify/ENA primary metagenome ERZ501711 (study PRJEB25962, sample SAMEA2042204) | human gut metagenome | biome: human gut; feature: human-associated habitat; material: faeces... | reverse complement strand
TCATCATCCTCACGGAGTCCGTCCATCGCAAGCTCATCAATACGAGGTGTCTCAGGCTGGTATTCCCCTGTAAGAATAAGGACACCAAGCTCTTTTTCGATATCTTTCCATGAAACATATCCTTCAACCTCTCCATCCTCATCTCGCCACTGAAAACGCAGTCCGTTCCCATGAAATGTGTCATATCCGTGCAGTCCCAGTCCGTCAACCGGCCAGCCTGCACCTCCCTGACCATATTCTGCTTTGATACGCTTTGCTCTGGTTCCTGCATCAATCTCTGTTTCAAAAATCTTGCATACCCTGCCCTTACCACCGATAAAACCTGTACCTCCCATAAGCACCTGTTTGATATACTCACTTGGTACTGTTGCAGACTTTTTGGGATTCAGGTAATTGTATTTACCTGCTAATGCAGCTTTTCTGTCCTGCTCGAACTGACGCATAAACTGATTATTGTTTTCGTCCTCAGTATGAATGGTGCCAATGCTTGCCTGCCCGTTCTGGTCGAAAAAAAAGGAAGCCTGTGTATATTCGGCTTCCTTACTGACACCCAATGAATTGATTTCATCAAGTTCCCTATTCAGTTCTGTATCATCTGATTCTAGTGGAATCGCATCACTATCTGATTCAGTACCACTTCCTCTGCCTGCATCTTCGCCTGCTCTCTTATCTTCCACATCTCCATTGTCGATGACGGATTCTGTGGCTTGTGCTTCGCCAGATACTGCATCTCTAACTGGTCGTACAGCTGGTTCGCTTCCTCCTCTACCGCTGACATCTTCTCGTACATCTTCCCGAATCTCATCAGCGTCTTGTATCTTGCCGGCTCGTTCTCTTTGAGATAGTTCATCGCCATCCTTCCGTATTTGCCCAGCTTCGTGAGATCCTCCGTCTCGTCCGGCATCTCTATCTGCGGATAAAGCAGTCCGTCCACTTCCTTGTAAGTCATTTCTTCTAACATATCCAATTCTCCTTTCGCTCTCGATTGCCTTTAAGTTACGACTAAATTCTCTAAGAACACTACAGGAGACATCGCATACAATGGAACCAAGACGGTAAATGATCTCTTCGTCTTTGATATTTACGATCTGACTGAAATCCTGTTCTTGCACAGATAAGTCAAATCCGCATCTCGTCCCTACAGCATACATGACACTTGCATATACAAGCTGCTCCATGTCCATTTCCTGCTGTAAGCCATTGCGTTTCTTACTTTCTTCCTTTATCACACTACCTGATAGCTGCATAAGTTCGGTCATTCGGTCTCCGAACTCTTCTTTTATTATAAGCCAAACATCTGTTCCTGTAAACTGTTTTAATATATTTTTTAGAGACTCCCTGTCGCTGTTATCGTACTGCTCAATCTGACCTTCTGACACAAGAAAATCCACATAATCCTTAAGATTTTCTCCCTCAAGGTCCCATGTCAGCTTAACATTCTTCCCTCCGGTATCACTGATATCAAAGATATACCTCATGCGTGGATTCAGTGCCCTTGACGGGAAGATAGCGCAGCCTTTCGCACCACGCTTTACATATCTTCCCACCTTTTTCCAGGTATCATAATCTGCCATGAGTGTGCTTTTTTCCGGAGGTCTCTGAGCTGTTACCATAACGATATTGTCAAATTCATAGCGGTATAACTGACCTGCAACCTTTAACACATCCTTCCAGTTCTTTTCTGATCTAGTGATGTTACCAATCTCAGAATCGTATATCGCTTTGACCTTCATATCAACGCCCATACCTTTGTCCTCCTCTACTTAAACATCTCTGCAAACAATCCTTTAAATAGCTTTAACTCATCCTTATCCAGCTCGATTGCAAATTCATTATCGATTGCCTGTTTTTCGCATTTATCCTTTTTCTTTGCAATCTTACGCACCACACGAAGAAGCACATAGCACTCCTTGGACTTTGCAATGCTCTGTTTAAAGGTCAGCTCATCCTCATCGACTGACTTCTGTGTCTGATAGATAATCTCTTTTAACTTATCATTGATACCATCTACTTCCTCAAGGGAAATAATAACGGATGCCTTAGTAACACCCGATCTGTCCCACTCCTTATGAAGTTCCTTTACCAAAAACTCCATGTTCTTAATTACTGTTGTTGAATCACTTTTCATCTTGCTCTTCCTCCGTTTTCTTTTAATGAAGAAGGGAGCTGACCTTCGCTGATAGGCGCAAAATCAACTCCCTTCATGTCCTCTGCTCCAAGGACTATCTGCTCTGCATAATACATATCCATTGCCTTATTGATGGCATCGTCAAGCGACTCTGCCTTTACTTTCTGTACTCGTGAAAGCACTTCTTTTATCTCAACATCAAATTCCTGTTCCATATGATATCGCCTCCTGTAAAAATCTCATCACCGGCTCTTTTCTTCCTTTACCTGTCTTTCCTTAAAGCCCTCATCGTACTTTCCATCTTCCAGCCTGTCGTAAAAACAGTCTTCTTCAATCGTTCCGAAATCCTCATACATCTGGTGAAGGAAGTCATTCTGCAGCTTCTTTGGTACATCATCATCCTTTGACATATCCTGAAAAAAATAGAACTTCTGCTTTAGCTTTGCCCTGTAATCATAGATATCCTCTATCTTTTCCGGTGTGCCATACTCCCTCTTGTATGCCTTGAAATTCGTGGTTGAGAGTGTGGAACCAAGATAAATCCCATGCTCCCACGATACCCCGATTGTGGTATTGTCCTTTGTAGGCTTCCCATCCTTCGGATAACGCTTATACTCTGTCGCACCAAGGGCGATTGTAAGGGAACCTGACTTCATATCCATCACCACAAGATTCCTTGGTGATAATGCTTCAAGCACCATGTAATCATGGTCATTGAAGTTATGAAATGTCTGTCCCCTTTCAAATGATCTGTCCACACTTTCATAATGCAGGTTAAAATCATCCACCCAGCCCTTATCGGTCATTCCAATCTCCTTAAGCTTTGCAACACATTCAGAAGAACTGGCTTCTTTATCAAACCGAAATTCTTTGGAATCGTTATAAAATCCCTGAAGAAAATGTCCCAGCTGAATATCATCCAGACAGAATCTCGCAGATACAGTTACATTTGCTGCCCTGTAATACTCTGTGAAGTTATCTGCTTCACCAAGTGTCCTTCCAAGCTGCAACAAATTTTCTGCAAGCTCTGACATGTCATCAATTGCTATAAAACTCTTATAATCATCCAGAGCCATCAGCATATTTGTCTCTGTTCCCCTGTCGTTTTCTGTTACCAATATCATATCTTTTAAATCCATTCTTACCTCCAGTCTAAGAGAGGGACTATGCCCTCTCTGCAAATTTCCTATTATGGTCTTCCTATCACAACAATCTTTCCTGTGCTTGCCACATCCCTGTAGACCACACCAAGACTTTCATTAAGTGCCTCTACCACCTTGCCATTTCCGACATATACTGCCACATGGCTGATGTTCTTATATCTTCCGTTGCTTGTAAAACTGTAGAAGATAAGGTCTCCCGGCTGTAACTCATCAAAGGAGACAGTCTTTCCGGCTTCATCCAGTCCCTGTGCCTCCGCTGCCGCTGTGGTTGCACCGCCGTAACTAATATCCACACCTGCATCTTTCCATGAATAATAGGCTAAGGAGCTGCAGTCATAATAGTTACCGCTGTCTCTTAAATCCTGACTATAAGGGAAGCCAACTCTGTGAAGTGCATAAGAGCAGACTGTTTTCTGCCTGCTGTCTGTAATTCCACTAAGGATGGCATTGATTTCATCCTCAGTCATGGAGCTTACTCCCGGACTTCCGCCTCCGCCGCCACTTCCGCTTCCGGCATATCCAAGCTGTCCCATAAACTCCGGACTCATGATCTGCTCAAGCATTTCCACCTGATCAGAATTAAATCCATAGACCGAAATCATATCTCTGTACGATTTCAGTGTGACATTCACATACAGAACCGACTTCGTGACAGTAGTTACATTACCGTCTGCATCTGTTTCTTCCACATCCTTTGTTCCTGTGCTTGTGGTGTATGAACACATATCATTTACTACTGCCTGCAGCCAGCCTTTTGAAATGTCATTCATGACTGTTGCAGTATCTCCGATACCATGCTTGACCATATAGACTGCCATGATGTCATAGTAATTGCTTGGGTTTTCTTCCATACCTTCATAATCCACATATACAAGCTCTCCAAGGTCATATCCGGTATGCTCATTCACTTTCGTGTTCACATCCCGGTTAAACTCCTGCACATAAGCACTCGTTACTGTCTGCACGGTATCTCCTGATTCAAGTGGTGGCAGAAATAAAGCAAATGGAGAATTGTAAAGGATTGCTATCACCGCTATAACCGGAACCGCAATCATGGCAACTACAAGAACAAGTAATAAAAGCACCAATCCGATAATCGGTGCAGCTGCCTTTACCCAGGTAATCGCTTTTCGCACAATCAGATCCTTTACCAATTTTGCCACGCTGTCTGTCTGATTCTCCTGTGCTTTCATCTTATCCAGAAAGAATTTTATCTTCCTGCTCCGGTTGGTCATCTTTTCATCCTTGACCTCTATGGACACACCTGCAGCATATCCGGCTGCCATGCCAATTGCAGTACCAACTCCCGGTGCAACCGCTGTTCCTGCCGCTGTAGCAGCTGCCTTTGTCGCAGTTTTTGTTGCAACCTTGGCAGTAGTCTTGGCTGTTTCTTTTGCCGTCTCTTTAGCTACCGTCTTGGCTGTATCTTTGGCAGCTTTCTTTGCTGTCTTTTTTGCCAGCTTCTTTCCTGCCTCTACCTTCTTGATACGCTTCTTTGCCTCGGCTGCCGCCTTTTTCCTGAAAAGTGCTGCGCCCTTAGAAGCAGTTCCGGTAACAGGGCGGCTTGCTTCATATGCAAGATATGCTGCCTGCGATACCTCATACCCGCCTTCCACCTGCTCCGTTACTGCCCCGGCTGCAAGTACACCTGTTCTTCCTGCAATGTGAAGATTGGTGTTCTTAGTCTTGATGGAAGTGTTTGATTCTCTATAGTTTCGCTTAAATCTTGATAATCCCTTATTCTTCGACTCTGACTGATGAATGGTACTCTTGCGATAGGACTTCTTTTTATCATCAGATACCTTTGCACCGATAGTCTTAGGACCTCTATCTACTGTATAGATGTTGCTGCCTTTAATCTTGGCACCCTTTGGCTCGTGGGCATGAATCTTGGCTTTCTCCTTGGTGTGAATGACCATTGGTTTGTCATCCACTTTCTTTATCTTCAATGTTCTCACCTTCTTTCACTCAAAATGCAAAACAGCCACCCAGCTTCCCGGATGGCTATGCTTTGAGGTCGCAAATTGCGACCTCTATCAACATTATTCGACATTTTTCTGCATTTCACGTTTCTTCTGTTCCGCAATCTTCTCATGAATGTTGGTATTATACAGCCTGTACAAATCTGTATCCTTACTAATCTGATTATCAAATGGAATCACCACAGAACCACACTTGATAAGTCCCATTCCCGATGCAGTATTGGTTACGAATCTTAGCTGTGCCTCTGATACCCCGATAACTTCCGCCATCTTGGAACTGTCTGTATTCGCCTGTTTTAAGAGTGCCACAAACTCAGAGTTTGCAAGCATTGTGGTTGCTGTATAGTTCTGCAACAGATCGACGACATTCTGCGTGATACCGGTACAAAGTCCTCCCTGCTTTCTTACTTTCTTCCAGAGCTGCTGCAGATATTTTGCAGAATACTCGGAATTAAGCAGGACATGGAACTCATCAATATAGAGCCATGTTGCCTTGCCTCTCTTGCCATTCTCAACAATCCTGTTCTGAATAGACTCCATCATGACAAGCATTGTGATAGGACTAAGCTCCGTACCTAAGTCCCTGATGCCATATACTGTGAATCTGTTATCCACATCCACATTTGTCTGATGATTGAAGATATTAAGTGAACCATTTACGAAAAGCTCCAAAGACAATGCAATGTCCTTTGCCTCGTCCTCCGGCTGTGCCATAAGGATATCGTAGAAATCACTCATCACCGGGATATACTTCTCTTTGCTTCTTGCAATGTCGATATACAGCTTTCTCACACAACGATCAATGATTGACTTCTGTCTTGAATTTAAGCTGTCTCCGATACACTGCTCACAAAGTCCAAGCATAAACTCGCCCTTCTCTCTAACCATTCCCTTGGAATCATTCGGATCAAGGCTCCATACATCCATCTCCAGCGGATTCACATAGTTATCCGTATAGGTAGACATATTTACTACAGTTCCGCCATAAGTCTCGGCAATATCAAAGTATTCGTTCATTGGATCTATGACGATTATTTCATCATCTCCCGACAAGAATACGCTGCCCATCTCCATCTTACAGAAGAAGGATTTACCGGAACCCGGCACACCAAATACAAAGCCATTTCCATTGATGAGCTTCTTTCTATTGCCGATATTCACATTCTTGCTGATCTGGTTGATACCATAATAGTTGCCGGTGCTGTCATTTAATTCCTGCACATTGAATGGCATAAGCACCGCAAGTGACTGGGTAAGTAGGGTACGCATTGTCTCCACCTGTCTTACTCCAATCGGAAGTGCTGTGTTGAGTGCTTCCCTCTGCTTTAAGTAGTGTGTATCAATCGTGCAGCTGTTACGTTTTCCGATAGTCTCCACAGTCTCACATACACTCTCAAGCTCCTTCTTGCTTTCTGCCATAAGAATAATGGTTACTCCCACGAAGAAAAGGCACTGGTCATTCTCACGGACATCATCCATGATTTCCTCAATCTCCTTTTTCTCCGTTCTCTTGGCATATGAGATTTCCGTAGAAAAATCGTTATTCTTATTACGGACTCTCTGCTGCTTAATGATATCCGACTCAATGCCAAGGTATTTCTTCTGAAGCACCTTTGTGGTCAAATCCTTGGGAACAGGCACCACATCAATGCTCGTGATGGAATGAACCGGAAGTGAAGTAATCTCATTGATGAATCTGTCTGACAAACTGCTCGGATACTTTTTGATGAAAAGCGCCTTGCAGAATTTACTCTCATCCTCAAAATGGTCCGGGAAATATTTCACCATCCCATTGCACAGATCATTTCTAAAATCTGCCCCGACCTTCTTTGCCTTTTTGATATCAAAATCAAAGCTGCCCTCATCTCCAAGATGATAATAGTCATAGAGCACTTTCAGTCTCTCATTGCCATTAAGCGGTACAATCTCCGCACCAAGCTCAATGAAAGCCTTGTGTATCGTTGCCTCAAGGGTTGCAAACTGTGCCTTTGCCTCCTCAAAGTTCTTTCTCTCTATCGTGATCGTCAGGTATCTCTCCTGCTCAATCCCCTGTCTGCCCTCAATAATCTTCTCCTCAATGATGTCATTGTAGATACTTCTATAATTATTGAAGCCATCGTTTTTCTCAGCAATCAGAACCTTATCACGGAGTTCATCCATGTTTTTGTTCTTATTGTTGATCGTAATCTTATAATTACAGTCCAGCGAATTTAAGAACTTACAGTATCTCTCGAAAATACCGATCTGCTCATCCTCGGTTGCTGTCGTGTAATTGATGTCCTGAAAGCGGTAGCATTTGGAATACTTATTTTTGCTTACTTCAAAAATGCCGTTTTCAGCCACCGCCATAATCTCTATGGTTTCCTGAATGGATTTAGGTGTCTTATACAAAGGCTCACTCGCCTTTTTCAGTAACTTAAATCCGTCTGTAAATAAACCCATGTCTCTAACCTCGCTTTCTTATAATGAAAGCCCGCCGGGAACTTCACCCTGCGGGCTGTGTTCCCGACCTTGCGGTCAGATACTATTCGTTTCTAATGCATTGCCTTATATGCTGCAATGCCTGCTGCCGCCACAATGACTGCGACAAGTCCAAGCAGCATGTTTCTCGTCTTTTTCTTCATCGCTTCAAACTCCTCCTGCTTCTTTACAGCCGAATCAGCTGTTACAGTCTCCGGTTCAGCCTTTCTGCCTTTCTTCTTTACCTGTTCATTCTGCTCTGCTTCTAACTGCTTTATTGCAGGCTCTCCTTCTGTTGATACATAGGTAAGCGCCCTGTTGCCAAACATAAAATGCAGTTTCTTTCCCATATACTCGTAGAAATTCATCCCGTTAAAGGAATAGAATCCGCCAAGTGCAATCGGTGCCACACAGGGAATTGCCACATAAGCAGAACCCGTAAGACCGATATACTTGTAAAGAAGAAGGACGATACCGCCACCGACTACTACGCTTGCAATAGAAAATATAAGCTGCCTTGCAGTAAGTCCCATCGCAACCGATTCCTGATAGCGGTCAATATCCTTGTTTACTTCGATTACCATTGTCCCTGCCTCCTATCTTGATAAATCCTTTGTCTCCGGCTTTCTTGTCATTCCAATATTCGCCTCATACTTATCCATTCCATCCGGACACAGTTCTCTAAGCTTATCTACATTGAACAGATAAAGCGGATATTCGCAGAAACCACTCCTTTGCGTGAATCCTGTAAACTCTCCAAGGTCGTTATCTGTAATAAACTTTTCAATATCCGGCATGTCATTCACATTCAGATATCCGCAGTAATTTGGTGCTGCAACCGACAAATTCACAGTCACATCCCCAAAAGGCTCCTCATATCCATCTTCATTACACATAAGACCAATAAACATTGCCCTGTTATTCATATACTGCTGGATATCAAATGTCACCTGCGTTTCTCCGGTTATACTTGAATTATAAGTAACCTGTTTCTTTTCATTATCCATTTCTGCCTCCTTCTATAATCCAAATGCCTTGCTTGTAAGTGTCTGTGCACCCTTCACGCTTCCAACAGTCATTGCTATCGTAAATGTCATTTCACACAGATATATAAGCGTCTGTGCCCAGTCAGCATAACTTCCTGTAAATGCCGGAAGTCCTGCATTGATAAATGCATTACATACCACAATCGCAAGTGCCATCGTTACTGCCTCAAATACGCATGACAGGAAATATTTGCAATAGGTAGCCATTGTATGACCGACCATTCTGTTTCCTGCCATCGTGGAACAGGCAATCGCACCGAGCGGCACAATAATCAGGATCTTTAAGAACCTGAAATACACTGTGTAGATGATGAAAAATCCACAGATAATAATGATGATTGCAAGCAAAGCTGTAAGTATCAGCATTACCAGACTTTCACCAAATCCGAGTTCCTTAATGATGTCTGCCTGTGTACTGTCAATGGCAAGCTGCGTCGTTGTCCCGGCAGATATAAGTCCTACCAGATTTCCTATGGAAGTAAAAAACGCTTTCATGATCGTGACATTATTTGCAACAAACCATTCTGCAAGTCCCAGTCGGATAAGCATACGAAATATAGACTCAAACCTCATCTCATCTTTTACATCTATGCTTTCCGAGCAGAAACCGATAACAAAGAACAGCACAACGAGGGATGAGCCGACCGCTACAAAGACCGGCTCAATACCCTCAATGACTGCCCAGGGACCTCCGCCCTTGAAACTGACCGGTGACTGTCCAAGCATTGCAAAGACCAGGGATATCTGATTGTTCCAAAACCCAAACACCGCCTCAAGAAGTGCAAGGATCTTGTCTCCAAGCTTAAAAATATCCATACTTGTTATTCACCTCTTTCCTTTTACTAAAAGGGGAACTTTTTCCCCCATCTTAGAAGCCTAAGAATGTCAGTACTGTTGAAATACCAGCCATCATGACACCTGCTACAATTCCTTTCAGTGCAGAGTTCATGGTAGATGAATCCTGCTGCTGGTAGGCTTGTGCGAACTCCATAACATTCTTTGCAAGAATGATGACACCAACCGCACCAATGACTGCAATGATAAGTGTCTTTAAGTTCTCAAGCGGCTGTGTTACTGCGGAAGTACCTGTACCTGCTGCAAAACAAGTAGTGCTCATAAGCATC
>ENA-OPLK01000300-OPLK01000300.1-human-gut-metagenome-genome-assembly--contig:-NODE-300-length-10419-cov-2.859707_pt1 | contig 10419 bp, 6 predicted proteins | sample MGYA00241792_ERZ501711 | MGnify/ENA primary metagenome ERZ501711 (study PRJEB25962, sample SAMEA2042204) | human gut metagenome | biome: human gut; feature: human-associated habitat; material: faeces... | reverse complement strand
TCTCTATCTTGAAACCCTTTTCCTGGGCATAACGCTCACCAAGGGTGTCAGCTCCAGAAGCATGACCACTGATAATGACAATCTCTTCACCAGTTTTATCTTGAAGAAATTCTTTAAAAAATCACCTTTCCATTGCCGTTTCCCCACTCTCACCATACCTCTCGCTCTTGTAGCGGTAGTGGTAGTCGATGCCGATGAGGGAACCGGCGAAGGTGAGCATCTCGCCAAAGGCGGCGAGTACGCTGGCGTCGATGATGCCAGTGGGCGGTACGCTGAAGGAGACGAAGACGAGGAGCACGCCCATGCTAACGACCGCAAATGCCAGGAGCATCTGGGGGTGGGTCTTTGTCTCAGCGGTGTTTCTTCTTGGGAGTCTCGTCATTTTTATGCGTGCTTTCTTGGAAATGAAGGGGAATAGCCCCCATGAGCGTGGGCAAGGGAGCCATCAAGAAACCGATCGACATCATCCTCGCCGACATCAAGGAGACCGACAAGCCCAACCGACTGCGTGAGGCGGAGTGGAAGCGCAAGAATCCACCCAACAAGACCAAGGCGAAGGACCCTCGACCTGCCGACATCTGCATACAGATACTCATCGACAACCTTACCGATGCCGTATTCAACCAGCGTGTGGTGGATGCTCATGAGAACGGACAGCGATTCGTCTATACACGTGTGGATGAGGTGGAGCAACTGAAGAAGGTGACCTCCAGGGGAACCATCGATGAGGTGAGCATCCTCATCCGCAAGGCTTTCGACAATGCTGATCACGGACAGGAGCGTGTGGGCGTGGACGCCATCACGGGCATAGCCCCATTGCGATGGAACTTCAATGCCTCGACCACCATCCCCAATGCCCATCGATTCTTCCAGAAGGCAGTGAACGATGGAACGCTCTCCCGTCTCTATCTCTCCACCATCATCAAGCCCCTCGAACCCACGCTTCCTGTCTTTGGCATTTATGATGACAAGTTCACCGAAGAACTTCGTCCTTATCTCCTTCGTCTGGGTGCGACAAACGGTCTTGTCGAGTGTCCGCAGGCGTTGAAGCTAGCCAAGGAGTTGACTGCCGAGAACGACCGTCGTGCCACGCTCTATGAGAGTGAGGCTTACCGCATCCTCTCTTATCGTGCCAACGTGATAGCCTACCTCAAGGCGATGGTGCTCTATGTGGCAGGGGGCTGCAAGTGGTCGAAGGATATCGCCGACTACGTGAGATGGAGCGAGCAGATGGACCTATGGTGCAAGATGCGCTTCTTCGGCAAGCAGCTGGAGGAGGAAATCCTAGCCGAGGAGGAGCAGGTGAGTGCTGCACCGCAGAATCTCCTAGCCCTCTTGCCTAGCGAGTTCACCTACGATCAGTTTGTGAGCATACGGGCGATGCAAGGTAGGAGGGGAGATGGCAAGTCCACCTTGCGAGTATGGAAACACAGAGGCTACATCGAGTATGATGAGGTCTCGAATACCTGGCATAAGGCCACCCTGTAATGGGTGGTCTTTTTTCTTTTTAAGTGCTTTTCATTCTTTTCTTTGCGCTTATCTCCCATTGTGTATCTATTTATTTGCCAATTTTTTCTTTCGTTTCATTTATTCTTTGTATTTTTGCAGCAAAGTTTTGAAATCGTAAAGATGAACAAAGAAATCGGGAAATGGTTCTTGGATGTTGCGAAGTATATAGTAACAGCATTTATCTTGACGAATATGTTCGTCAAGGTTGATACCGTTATGTCGGTAGTAGGTGCTATATTGATTATGGTATTACTATTTGGCATAGGCGTCTTTTTCTTGAAAAGAGATAAAAACTGATTATTAAATTAAAAAGGAGATATATTATGAATTGGAGTCTTTATAGTATGTATATTGCTCTTGCTCTATTAGGGCTTGGCATGGTTGTCTATGCTAAGTTTGAAGATAGAAAAGAGAAACAATAAGATAATGAATAAGTTAAAAGTATATGCCCATCCCATGGGCAAATGATCTCATCAATCATGATTAGAAAGTTATTCACCTTCGTTGTCTTATGGATGATAGCCTTGGGCTGTATGGCTCAAGGTGGAATGCCCGGTATGTATAACGTAAGCTATCTCAACATGGCTTCGGGCATGCCCAACAACTTCGCCGACGACATCTTCCAAGACTCCTTCGGATTCATGTGGATCAGTACGCACGGCGGAGGATTGGTGCGCTACGATGGTTATAACTTTGTCAACTTCGGGTTGGGCACCCAGCGCATCGGATTGAGAAGCAACAGCTGCCGAAGCGTGTATGAAGACCACTTCAAGCGACTCTGGATAGCGTTTGAGGAAGGACCGCAGGTGCTCGACCTCACCACCTTGCAGCCCGTGGAGCCTCCTTGCGAGAATGAGCAAGTGCGCAATCTCTTGGGGCAGACTTTCAAGGAGCAGTGCGTGAGAATGTATTGCGACAGCAAGGGCAATCTATGGATGGTAATCCACAATCGCCTCACCCGTATCGGCTTCAATGAGAAGGGAGAGGTGAATAGCGTGCTCAGCACTTCTTATCCTTCCAATGCTCCCGACCTCGGACTTTGTGATGTCTATCACCGAGGCACGGTGGTGATGTGCAACAATGGCAAGGTGAGCGAGTTCTCGGTCAAGGGCAATCGTTTGGTGTCGAGGGACATCACCTCGGAGTTCGCTCCTCTGGAGAATCGTTTCGCTGATGCCATCATCTCCTACCATGGCAAGATATGGCTCGCTACCAACCGTGGCTTATACAATAGCGCCAAGCAGCAGTACCACTGTTCGCCTACCGACCACTCCTTGCAGCACGAGGTGGTTACTAGTTTGGCGGTGTCGCCAGACGACAAACTCCTGATAGGTTCGCTCTGTGGCGTGGATATCCTCGACGACAAGACGGGCGACATCGAGCACTGGAACTGCAATAGTGCGGTCAGTCCACTGAGCAGCAACTTCGTGAATAGCCTCTATTCCAAGGACGGACAGATATGGGTGGGCACGGAGACGGGAGGCATCACCAAGTTGGTGCCACGCCTCTTGCAGTTGGAGTTCTACCAGAACGACCCACGCAATCCTGGCAGTATCGCCCGCAATGCGGTCAATGCCATGTTCCCTGCTCCCGATGGCACCCTCTGGGTCGGTGTCGTGGAGGGAGGACTGAACGCCTTATCTCCTCATTCCAAGAATTTCGTTCATTATACAACCGCCAACTCTGGCTTGCCGCACAACAGTGTATCTACCCTTGCCGCCGATGGGCATGGCAACTTGTGGATAGGCACATGGGGGGGCGGAGTGGCTGGGGGGGGGGGCGGAGTGGCTGTGATGCCGCTCGGCGAAACGGGCAAGATGCAACGCCTGCTGGTGGGTGATAGGTATCAGGGATTGCTCTCCTTCGTGGGCGCTTTTGCCTACGATGCCATCAATGACGGAATGTGGATAGGCACCAACGATGGCTTGTTCTTCTATGACATCAAAAAGCGGCAGCTGGAAGAACCTTTCCCTCATTGCCTCGACATCCGTGGCTGCATCGGCAGTCTGGTGACGAGGGATGGCAAACTGCTGATGGGTTGCATCCAGGGCATGGTGGAGGTCGATTTGCGATCCCGACGAGGAACCCAGCGCAACTTTGCCGTCACCTATCATTCCTATAAACTCGATAATCCGAAGAGTGGTGTCTTCGACAAGATATTGTCTTTCTGCCAGACCAAGGATGGCAAGATATGGATGGGCAGCAATGGTTATGGTATGTATTGCCGCTGGCGTGACAAGGACGGCAAGCAGCATATCAAGAACTATACCACTGCAGATGGACTTGCCAACAATGCGGTGATGGGCATTGTGGAGGACAACAATGGGATGCTGTGGATAGCCACCAAGAATGGTCTCTCTACCTTCAATCCGAAGAGTGGAGTGTTCAGTAGTTTCTTCCAGGAGGATGGTTTGCTCTGTTCGCAGTTCTATTTCAATGGAACCGTCCGCAGTGCATCGGGCGAGATCTTCCTAGGCACGGAGCGAGGCATGATGAGGTTGCTCGGTGTCAATCGCAAGGTGAAGGAGACGGAGCGCCTGTGCTTCACAGAGCTGTCGGTGGATAATCAACCGGTCTTCGCTGGCAGCGACTATCTCGACGAGGATATTTCCATCGCCAAGAAAATCTCCCTGCATGAGGGCGACAAGTCGTTTACCATCCATTTCTCTGCGCTCAACTATGGCAGTGAGACGCAAGGAGTATATCTCTATCGCATGAGAGGCTATGAGGATGAGTGGGTGAACCTTCGCCCCGGTCAGCATAGCGTCAGATACACCACTTTGCCGGCAGGCGACTATGAGTTTGAGGTGAAGTACGTGCCTTCCATCGCCTCCAGCAAGGAGCAGACGATTTCCATCGCCGTCACTGTCACTCCTTATTTCTGGAAGAGTTGGTGGTTCCTCTGCATCGTCATCCTCTGTATGGTGGCATTGGCGAGATACTTCTACCTGAAGAGATTGGAGAAAATGCGCGAGCGAGAGGTGGAAGCCTTGTATCGACCGATAGAGTTGGCATTGAGGGAGAGTGATGAGCCAGGCAAGTTGCAAACTCGCATCCAGTCTATCCTGGAGACGCAGAAACGCTACCAGGAAAGTCAGGACAAGACCATCGAGGCAGACAAGATAGAGGTGGAGAAAACGACCAAGCCATTCATGGAGGCTGTCATGGAAGTGATGGAGGCCAACTATGCCAACTCAGAGTTTGGTGTGCAGGAACTGGCTATGGCGATGCACATGAACCGAAGCATTCTGAGCAAGAAGCTGAATGTGGAGACGGGCAACCCTACCTCGCAGTTTATCCGCAACTATCGTCTTGACATTGCCAAGAGGATGATCGTGGAGAATGTCGCCAACCGCAACATCACGGAGATAGCCTATAGGGTGGGCTTCAACGACCCTAAGTATTTCACCCGTTGCTTCACCAAGCAATATGGGGTTTCCCCTTCCTCTTATCGGGAGACGACTTGATGTAGGTCAAGCCGACCGCTCTCTTGTGTGTGGGGGAGCACAGTAGGTGGATAAAGTGCGCCAAGCAGCATAAATACTAGGCTTGACGCATTTTGTCCACCTATTATTTGTATTTGTCCACCTCCTATTTTGTTATTAATTGTACTTTTGCCACCGAATCATTCTCTAATTTGAATCGGAAGAAGAATCAAACCAAGAGTCAAAGGAAGAATTGAATAAGGAATCAAACAACCTAAAGTATAAACAACAACCTAAAAGCATTAATTATGAAGATTAGAAAATCTTTATTCTCATTAGTTGGTGCCATGTTGGTCACATTCGGTTTCACCGCTTGTACCGATTGGGGAGACCAGGATCCTGCCGCAGGCAATCAGGTCTATCCAGAGCGTCAGGTCGTGAACACCTACGATTTTGAGTATTCAGACGACAAGCCTGAGTTCTCCGACATGGTGATTCACAACGAGGTGTGCGAGGTAGTCAACGATGACTATCTTGGTAGTAATGTATTGCATCTGAATGGTACGGGCGCAGCAAAGATTGCCAATCCATTCAACAACGTGAAGTTGCAGAACGGCGCAGCCATCACTTTCGCAGTGAAGGTGGATTGCGCTGAGGGCGAGGAGATGGACTTGAAGCGTCCTATCTTCTCTTTTGGCTCTGATGATGCACAGGGCGCACGCTTCTATTTCACCCCTAACGGACAGTTGGTCTATACCAAGCCAGGACAGTTGCAGAGCCTTGACTTGGATGAGAACGATCCTGACACTTACAAGACAGGCATCCTCACTCCTAACGAGTGGCACTTCGTGGCACTCCAGTTGGGACAGAAGGGTTATCAGCTCTACGTGGATGGCAAGAAGAGTCTGTCGGGCTATCAGCCAGAAGGTGCAGCTGCCACCACATTCTCTTATCAGACCTTGCTCGACAGCATCCAGGCTCTACCTTATTTATATATAGGTACGACAGGCGATGAGTTGGGCACTGCTGAGTACGGCAGTCTCTCTGTCGATAACGTGACACTGATTCGCAATCAGATGAACGAGCGTGACTGGAACAAGACCGTTGGTGGCAATGGTGGTGGCAGTGAAGAGAAGAAGGTATATGTACCTGTCGGTGCAGAAGATTGTTCTACCGCATGGTGGAGTGCCTTCTCTGATTACTTCACTATCCCAGCTAACCAAACTTTCCACACTAAGTTTATCAACCATACAAAGGGCGATGAGAATTACCATAACTGGCTCTTGATCGTTTGCAATGACAGAGAACGTGGTGGTGATGGTTATTCTGAGTACTTCGTCTTGCGTAGTGACCTTTGGGGATGGGGTAATGCCGACTACAATGCGGCTAATCTCACCAATGAAGGTTATGGCGACTGGGATGATTTCAAGAGAAATATGGAAGGTGCTGAGGTCGATATGACAGTGGAGCATCGTGGTGGAGAAGTTTATGTCACAGCCATCGCTACATGCAAGGATGGTACTGTATATAAAGAGATGTATCATCAGCCATGTGATGCCAACGACAATATCCGAGCATTCTTGACTTGCGAAGGTTCTTATCTCCAGATAGATGCAGCTGAGACATACATCGGCGAGGAGTATGCAGCGGGCAGCAAGTTGGTAGGTCCTGCTGACTGCACTGCCGGATGGTGGACAGCCTTCTCTGACTTCTATCCTTTGAACAGTACGATTACAGAGGATTGTCCATTCGTCATCAAGTTTGTCAACAACAACACTGGCAATGGTAAAAACTGGAATAACTGGCTTTTGGTTTGCTCAACTGAAGCTATGGGCGGAGCCAACTACTTCGAGAACTACGTGTTGCGTGCTGATGCATACGGATGGTTTGGCGCAGGTGGCAATACCAACGAAAATACAGCCAACCTCGACTTCCAGCTGACCTCTTCGTTTGACTGGGCTACATTCATAGGCGATATGCACGGAGCTACTTGTGAATTGGCATTCACTCGCTCAGGCAACTCGCTGACCATGAATGCTAAGCAGCGCAAGGAGGATGGTAGCTATCTGCCAGACTATCAGTTTAAGTTTAATAGTATGAGAGATGGCACTGCAGGTATCTTCTTGACAGCAGAACTTGCGAGCCTTGACATCTTGAAGGCAGGTTACTTCCCATATTACAAATTATTGTCTGAGAATCAATAACTAAAAGCAATAAGCAATGAACAATAACATATTACATAAGTTATTCTTGACCCTTACACTGGTGCTCCTCACATTGGGAGCATCAGCGCAGGACAAGATAACTGTATCGGGTAATGTCTCCGACGAATCGGGTGAGCCTATCATCGGTGCCACCGTCATGGAGGCGTTGACCACCAATGGTGTGGTTACCGACTTCGATGGTAACTTCAAGATTCAAGTGAAGAACGAGAAGGCTACCTTGAAGATTACATATATCGGTATGATTGCCCAAAACATCCGTGTAGGAAACCAACGCCACGTCAAGGTGGTGCTCAAGGATGAGAACAAGAGCCTTGGCGAGGTCGTGGTAGTGGGTTACGGTCATCAGAAGAAGGAGAGTGTGGTAGGTGCCATCGGACAGGTGAGCAACAAGGAGTTGCTCCAGTCTCCATCTGCCAACGTATCTCAGGCCCTCTCTGGTAAGGTGGCTGGTCTTGTCACCACCCAGACCTCTGGTGCTCCTGGTGCCGACGACATGAAACTCTACATCCGTGGTCGTGCCTCTTTCGCAGGCGATAACCAGCCATTGATCATGGTGGATGGTGTGGAGCGTGAGTTCTCTCAGATAGCTCCTGACGACATCGAGAGCATCTCCGTATTGAAGGATGCCTCTGCCACAGCCGTTTATGGTGTGCGTGGTGCCAATGGCGTCGTATTGATTACCACCAAGCGTGGTACTGATGCCAAGCCTGTAGTCAGCTTGACAGCCAACTGGCAGTGGTCTTCACCTACTCGTGGTGATACTTACCTCAACTCTTACGACAGCGTACGCTTGTTGGAGGAGGCTTTGGCAAATGACGGTCAGCCATCCCAATACAATGCGCACGACATCGAGATGTTCCGCAAGAGTTGTGCAGGCGAGCTTTCAGGCGACGATGCACTCCTCTATCCTAATGTAGATTGGTATGATGCCGTGCTCCGCAATTCTGCACCAGCTCAGCGTTACAACGTCAATATCCAGGGTGGTACTAAGCGTATGCGCTACTTCGTATCTGCTGAGTACTACGACCAGCAAGGTTTGTTCAAGAACTTCAGTGAGGACCAGTATGGCAACAAGTCCAACCAGAGCTATAACCGTATCGGCTTCCGTGCCAACTTGGACTTCCTCTTGACCAAGGACTTGACCGTGTCGGTCAACTTCGGAACTCGCTTCGAGGAGCGTAAGGGGCCTAACAGCAACGAGGCTTTCGATGGCTCTTACTCTCAGACCTTCTACAACTTGAACCATACTCCAGGTTGGTTGTTCCCAGTTTCTTATCAGTTGAGAAACGATGATGGCACCGTACGTAACCTCTATGCCGGTTCATCACAGTATCAGGACAACCCTGTGGCTCGCTTGGCTAAGGCAGGTTTCTACCGTGCCACCAACACCATCAACGAGACCAACTTCATCGCCAACTACAAGATGGACTGGTTGACCCCAGGTCTCTCTGCTCGTGCGATGGTCAGCTTCGACTACAATGCTTACTACGATCGCAAGTTTACCGCCAACTTCGCTACCTACGAGTTGAACCGCGGTGCTAGCGACTTCAATATCGTAGATTCTTATTACAAGTACAACTCTGATACTCAGTTGGCTTACGCAGGTGATGACCAGACGACCACCTACAAGCTCTATATCGAGGGTCAGTTGAACTATGCTCGCAAGTTTGGCAAGCATGATGTGACAGGTATGTTGCTCTACAACCAGAACGACTACCGCTATCAGGCAGAGTTGGCTCGCCGTTACCAAGGTCTTGTAGGTCGTGCTACCTACGGCTATGATGATCGCTACTTGGCAGAGGTCAACTTCGGTTACAATGGTTCTGAGAACTTCCGTAAGGGCAAGCGTTTCGGTTTCTTCCCAGCTTTCTCTCTCGGTTGGCGACTCTCCAACGAGAAGTTTATGAAGCCTACAGAGAAGTGGCTCGACAACTTGAAGATTCGTGCCAGCTATGGTGAGGTCGGTAACGACCAGTACTTGGTGAACGGTGTACGCCAGCGCTTCCTCTATGAGGAGAAGTGGGTGCAGTATGCCAATGCCTATCGCTTTGGTACCAAGGGCGTTACCACTATCTATGAGAGTCAGTATCCTAACTATCATGTAACTTGGGAGAAGGCCCATAAGTATAATGTCGGTGTCGATTTCAGTTTCTTGAATGGTTTGCTCTTCGGTAGCTTCGACTACTTCTATGAGAAGCGCAACAATATCTTGACCTCTTACCAGAGCCGTCCTGAGTGGGTAGGTACCACAATGGCTGCCGGCAACTTGGGTGAGACACACAACCAAGGTTTTGAATTGGAACTCCATCACTCCAATACCATCGGCAAGGACTTCCGTTACAATATCGGTTTCAGTTTCAGCCATGCCAAGAACAAGATTGTCAACATGGATGAGCCAGCAGGCAAGACCGATTATCGCAAGCGTGAGGGACATGCCATCAACCAGTTCTTCGGCTTGGTTTGTGATGGTTATGTCACATCAGCCGACTTGGCAGATGCTAACTTCCCTAAGTCAACCTATGGCGACGTGAAGGTGGGCGACTTGAAGTACCGCGATATGAATGGTGATGGCTTCATCGACAGCCGTGATGAGACTTTCATCGGATTGAGCGACATCCCAGAGAACACATACTCTCTCACCTTGGGTGCTACCTATAAGGGATGGGGATTCAACGTGATGTTCCAGGGTGTTGACCACGTGTCACGCTACTATGATGCAGAGGCAATGTATGAGTTTGTCAACGGCGGTAAGGTGAAGAGCCTTCACATGGGTCGTTGGAATCCTAACATGAGCGAGGAATGGAACTTGGCAAATGCCACCTATCCACTCTTGCACTATGACTCATTTGGCAACCACAACCATCAGCAGAACTCCTTCTTCCTGAAGAACGGTGCGTTCCTGAGATTGAAGAACATCGAGTTGAGCTATTCTTTGCCTATGCAGTGGATCAAGCATTTGGCGATGAGCGAGTGCCGCTTGTTTGTGAATGCCAACAACTTGATTACTTGGGATCACTTGGACGACTTGGTTGACCCAGAAAGCTCTGGCTCCAACAAGTATCCTATCATGAAGACCGTGAACTTTGGTGTGAATATCAAATTCTAAAAGATGACTACAATGAAGAAATATATATTATCAGCTGCAATGGTATTGGCTACAAGTATGGCTCTTACCTCCTGCGAGGATGCCTTCGGCGGTTTCCTCGACAAGGAGCCTAGCAATGAGTTGACGGGCGACCAGACATTCAGCAGTTGGACAA
>ENA-OPLK01000286-OPLK01000286.1-human-gut-metagenome-genome-assembly--contig:-NODE-286-length-10679-cov-4.842244_pt1 | contig 10679 bp, 6 predicted proteins | sample MGYA00241792_ERZ501711 | MGnify/ENA primary metagenome ERZ501711 (study PRJEB25962, sample SAMEA2042204) | human gut metagenome | biome: human gut; feature: human-associated habitat; material: faeces... | reverse complement strand
CTGGGATGAGTGGAACCTCTTCCCAACACTCTCCATCACCTATCTTCCAAAGGCAGGACATGTCATTCAATTCGACTTGGATTGCGACAGAGACTACCCTACCTATTGGTCGGTGAAGGACTTCACCACCTATAATGCGGGCGGATATGGAAAGATTGTAGGAAACCCGACGTTGAAGCCTTCACGAGACCTCAGCCTCTCGCTTACCTACATTCTGCACAGCAGATACGTGGCAAGTCTCTTCTTCAACAACTCGAAAGATGAATTCAGACAGCTTCCTTACCAGAGCAACACGAAGAAGGAGATGGAATACAAGCATGTCAACTTCGACCATGTAAACCAGGTAGGCTTGATGCTCACAACCCCAATCAACATAGGCAACTGGTGGCAGAATCGCCTTACTTTCACTGGCGTATATCAGAACGACAAGAATTCCCACTTCTATGATCTCCCATTCGACCGCAGCAAATGGTTCTGTCAAGCCCAGTGGAACGGTACTTTCCTCTTTGGCAAGCATGTGCTTCTCAACCTCGATGCTTCCGTCCATACCGACGCCATCCAGGGAATCATCGACATCCCAGTCTCAGGCTATCTCAACGCTGCCCTCACCTGGAAGCCTCTCAAGGATGACAAGTTCCAGCTGAAAGCCTACTGCAACGACATCTTCGAGACAGGCGACAACCATCTGCACGACACCTACCGAGGTCAGCACGTCATCAACAAAATGTACTTTGGCAGAATCATAGGTCTCTCCCTCACCTATCGTTTCGGCGGCTACAAGGCCAAGCAGCATGAAGAAGTAGATACTTCCAGATTCGGGAAATAAAACGAGAAAAGCTCACCAAGACCCTCAAAGTCCTGACGAGCTTTTCTCTTTTCATATACTCTATTCAAGTTTCTTTACTTCAAAATATTGACATATCCCTTATTCTGTACCAATTCAGAATTTAAATCGATGCATTTCTGAGGAATCGGGAAGACGGTGGTGTAGCCGGAGGATTCACCCTGAAGAGGCGTACGGAGATCGTAGGCACCGGTGAATTTGCCGAAACGGATGAGATCCTGACGACGCCATCCTTCCCATACCAACTCCAGCAACCGCTCTTCCAGAATGTTATCGAGCGTAGCCTTACGATAAGGCATTCCCACACGGGCACGAATCCTATTCAACTCCTCATCACCATTCTCTCCGTTTCGGACCTTTGCCTCTGCCTTCATCAATAAAGCATCTGCATAGCGGAAAAGAACTATGTCGTTACTCTGCAACTTGCCGTCCATATAAGAGGTTCTATCCACCTCATACTTCGCCATTCTCGCTCCAGCCGTCTTGACAAACTTACTGTTGGTCAGGTTTTGAGCCACTTCAAAAGGCTGATACTCCAACGGCTTTCCATTATCCATCAGCAGTTCATGACCATCTACCTTTACCACTCCCGCCACAAAGTTCATCTTGCAACGGGCATCTTCATCAGCCTCGCCATAATGATTGGCTTTCATCGTAGAAATCGTGGCACAGGTACCATTCTCACTTCCCCATCCCAAGACACCGCCATGCGTATAATGGTAAGAGCGGAAGAGATAATGGAACTGGTTGGTATAGATATTCTTATCCATCGGAATCGTGAAGATATTCTCCTTCGATGTCTCATTATGCGTAGAGAAATTGAATGAATCATCCGACTCCAGGACATAGCCTTCTTCTGCCAGTTTATCACAATAATAAATGCAGGTTTCCCAGGCATTCAACTTCCTGCAGTCCACCTTATCGCCATTGCGCAAAGAGGCGTCAGAAGCCGGAACAGAGAAATGAATGTCACTTCCCTTCGGACGGTTCGCATAACCCTGAGTCCAGTCATCATACATATAGATTTCTGCATTCAAAGCCAACTTCGCCAACAGAAAATTGACTACCGGCTGGGTGATGCGACCATAATAATTGCCTTCCTTATTGCTGTGCTGGTCGGGAAGTGAAGGCAATACCTGCTGCAACTCCTGAAAGACAAACTGGAAGATAGAACTGCGATCTGTCTGACCTTGGAACAGGCTGGAATGGAGCTGTTCTGCACTGGAAAGGACCAATGGAACCCGACCGAACATGTCCATAGCATAGTAATAGAACATAGCCCGGATGGCTCTTATCTCAGCCCGATATTCCTCCTGCTGTGCGGCAGAAAGCAGGGCCGACTTGTTGCTGATAATATCCAAAGACTTATTAGCCAGCACGATAACCTTATAAAGGTACTTCCACGTATCATAAAGAGACTGGTCATCGGCACCCCACCGATGCTGGTACATGGCATTCCAGAGGCCACCATCATACCAGTCGCCGCCTCGAATCGGAATCATCGCCTCATCGGTGGTCAGCGTATTATAATCGTAAATGCCACGGCAGGTGCCCTGGATGCCCTCACTCTCGTTAGCTCCACCTATATAATTATAGAGAGAAGCCACGGCATTGATATAAATATCAGATGCAGAGCCATAGATGGCATCCTCGTCCAACTGATCCTTAGGATGTTCGTCCAGGCAGGATGTCATAGACAATGACGCCAGCAGCAGAAATAAAAATCTATATCGTTTCATAACTTTCTGATTTTAGAATTGAACACTTAAACCCAATGAGAAGGTTCTGTAAACAGGATAAGTCCGCTTATCATCAATACCCATCGTACTGTTCACCACGTAGCTGTTAATCATCGGAGTCAAGCCGCTGTAACTGCTGATGGTGGCAAGATTGTTGACACTCGCCGAAACTCTGAGCGACTGCACCACGCCCTTTCGGATAGGGATATCATAGCCCAGCGTGAGATTCTCAAAGTTGAGATAATCGCCCTTCTCCAGCCAATAATCGGAAACATTCTGGTCAACGATATTCTTCTCAGGAGCTCCCTTCAGCACATTATAATCCGGGAAACTCGACATATTGGTGTAGGCTAAGCCCGTACCATTGAATATCTTATGTCCGAAGGCTCCGTTCATCTGCAATGAAAGATACCAGTCGCGATAACGGAAACCGATATTGGAACCCAACGTTACCTTAGGAGTAGCCTGACCGGCAATATATCTGTCACCGCCATCACTCAAATCTACGGTTCCGTTCTTGTCCAAATCTTCGATATCATAGCGGCAATGCCCATTTTCATCTTCTATAATCCCCTTGCAATGAGGAAGATAGAATACCCCCAAAGGCTGACCAACTATCTGATAAACCACATTGTTGTAACCACCATGCTGACCGGCACCCGACAAGGCACCCATCGCAGTAATATCAGCTGCCGACATCTGCATTCCGTCATATTCACCACTCAGCGAGAGGAGTTTGTTCTTCTGCCAGGAGAGATTCATATTGATATTCAGTTCCATGTCCTTCTTCTGGATAGGAGTGAAGGAAACGCCGACCTCCAAACCCTGGTTGCTCATAGAACCCAGGTTTGCCAACAGTTTATCATAGGCAAAAGGCGGAACCGGCACATCATAGGCATAGAGCATGTCGGTGGTCTTGGAATAGTAATATTCTGCCGTCAGAACCAGCCGGTTGTTCCACAATCCCAAATCAGCTCCGATATTCCAGGTAGCGCGGGTTTCCCACTTCAGATCAGGATTGTTATTGCTAATCATTCCCATCGTAACCGTAGGAGAACTGTTCACCGAAACAATACCATTCTGCCGCACCGTATTCAAAGTGGTATAAGAAGATATTCCGCCAAGATTACCTGAGCGTCCATAGCCCGTACGCAGTTTCAGCATGGTAATTTCCTGGAGAGAACGGAGCCATTTCTCCTGCTTCATATCCCAGGAAAGAGAGACGGATGGGAAGAAACCCCAGGTATGGTCATTGCCCACCATCGAAGAACCGTCGCCACGCATGGAAACCGAAAGACTATACTTATTATATAAGGTGTAGTCGACATTGCCCATCACAGAAGCCAGGGTCGGATCTTCGTACTTGCTGTCTGTCCCACCGAAAGGCCGTGATGCAGCAGCACCTATGTTATGGTAATACATGTCGTTGTTGGTGATTCCCTTCGCAGAAGTCCAGAATCCCGTTCGGATATCCTTCTGATATTCTGCACCCACCATTGCCTTCAGATTGTGGATTCCCCACGAATGCTGATAGTTAAACGATACATTGGCAAGCCAGTCCTCGCTCTTGAACTCCCCACGATAGAGATTGCCCTGCGCCCAAACCCAGGTAGGACAGAACTGGTTGTTCTCGTTGGAAGCATAACTGTATGCTCCGAAGGCTGAAACACTCAGAGAATTTGTCATATCATAGTTCAACTTCAGATGAGCATTGAAGTTCATGTTCTTCGTATCATTACGCTCCTTGAGCAAGACACCGGGAGGATTCACCTGAGATGCAGCCCCATTCTTCACCCAACTGCCGTTCAGCTTATCATAAGGATAAGTAGGATTCATGGCATCGGCAGAATAGAAAAGCGCCTGACTGTCGAAGATATCATTGTTCTTGAAAGACGAACCAAACACGCCGAAATCTCCCGTCAGTTTATCGCCAAACGCCTTCTGGGTGACATCAATCTTAGCCACCAGATTACGATAGCCCTTGCTCCGAATAATCGTGTTATGGTCGATATAGCCAAAAGAAGCGCGGTAGTTGCTCTGCGGAGTGCCACCGCTGAAGGCCAGATAATGGTTCTGGATATTTCCGGTTCGGGTAATCGCCTTGCGGAAATTGGTATCATATCCCTTATTGTTATACTCCAGCCCATACTTCTGTGCAGCAGCTATGTATTCGGCGGCATTGAGCATCTCCATACTTTTGTACATCGCCTCTATACCATAGTTTCCCTCGTAAGAAATCTGAAATCCCTTACCCGTACCCTTCTTGGTTTTTACCTGGATAACGCCCGAAGCACCACGGGAACCATAGAGTGCCGTTTCGCTGGCATTCTTCAGTACTGTAAAGCTCTCTATATCGGCGGGATAGATTGTAGCAAGCGTCGCCACATCAGAAGTAACACCATCAATAATCACCAGAGGATCATTGCCGCCCATGATAGAAGTTGTACCGCGAACCCGGACGGAGTTCAACATAGCAATACGGTCAAGACCATTGGTAGTGACGTTAACACCTGCCGTCTGTCCGCTCAAGGCATCCAGGGCATTATTGAGTACACCCTTCTTCAGAAGTTCAGGCTCCACTACACTCACCGAACCTGATAAGCGCAAGGAATCTAAGCCTTCGATGTTCACAGACTGAGCACAGAGGGTTTGGGGTGCAAGAATCATCGCACCCATCGCATAAAATATGGTTTTTAACTTCTGTTCCATAACTATTTCATCGTTTAGTCAAGGTTCAATTCGATTTTCGATTGCAAATATAAGAAAAAAATGTGATTCAAAGTCCATTTCCTTGAAAAAACTTCAAAAAAAATGCAGGCCTAAGAGTTAAGACAGAAGAAAAGCTCGCCAAGATGTTCAAAATCTTAGCGAGCTTTCTCTTTTAATATTTGCCGGGAACCACACGCATAGTATTGGTCTGGGAATCTCAACCCTCGAAACTCTGGCGAGGCAGACTGATAGTTTGTCTTAAATGTTATAATCTTTGTTCTTGTGATTGTTTTCAATCTCGGTGACAAAGTTACATCTTTTTTTGAAACCGCCTCCCATTTTGGCAGCAAAGTTTAAATTATTTATACTTTGCTGCCAATATTGTCATCAATCCGACGCTGGCACGCAAGTTGCTCAACATAAGAGTGAAAGCTGAAGCCAAAAGATGAAGGAGTTCGAAAGGACAACGGAGTTTCGAGGCGGAGGCAATCAAAAAGAACAGATAAATAAATAACAAGCAGAAATCCCGACGGAGCCGCAAGGAACCGAGAGGACGAGTAAAATAAAATTGGAGGTTTTAAGTATGTTGTTAGCACGTAGAAATAATAATTCAGATTGGTTGAGTAACTTCTTTGATGATGCATTCTTCAACACAGAGTTGATGCCACGTATGAATGCTACCGCTCCTGCCATTAACGTAAAGGAGACCGAGAAAGCTTACCAGATGGAGATTGCAGCCCCTGGACTGAAGAAGGAATGGGTTCGCATCAACATCGATAACGATGGCAACCTGAATGTGGCTATCGAGAACAAGATGGAACACAAGGATGAAGATAAGCACGAGCACTATCTGCGCCGCGAGTTCTCTTACAGCAACTATCAGCAGAGCTACACACTCCCTGAGGACGCTGACCGTGAGAAAATTTCAGCAAAGGTAGCTGATGGTGTTCTTGAGGTTGAGATTCCAAAGCTTGCTCCTAAGGAGGAGGCTAAGGCTACCAAGAATATCGAAGTCAAATAATCATCTCCCATAAATGATCGAGGCAGATTCCAAGGCAATTTGGAACCTGCTTTTTTTTATGCCCTTACCTCAACCATCACATTTTTCATCTACCTTATTATAATGATTTTCATCCATCCATCGGGATATTTCTTCCATAAATCTTGCGGGGGTCATAATTAATATGTAATTTTGCAGGCAGAAAAGCAGACATGAAAGCTTCTGCTTATAGATTTCAGAACATTTATATAAGAAACAGATGAAGAAAACAATTCCAGTAATAGGCATGGCTTGCAGCGTATGCTCTGCCAATGTAGAAAAGAAGCTGCAGTCGCTAGAAGGCATCAACTCCGCCTCGGTTTCCCTGGCGAGCCGAACTGCCCTGGTAGATTATGACCCCGACATCATCTCTCTGGAAGATATGAAACGGGAAATCAGCAACGCCGGCTACGACCTCGTTATCGAAAACGACAGAAGCGTGGAGGAAATCAACCGCCGAGAGTTCACCCTCCTGCGCCGCCGAACCCTCGCTTCCTGGCTCTTCGCCATCCTGACGATGTGTTTCTCCATGGGCTGGATTTCCCTGGGTATGGAACAGAATATGATTTCAGATGGCGTTACCTCGACTCATCATTCGAGTTCCTTCGCCAACCAGATCTGTCTGCTCCTGGCACTCGCCAACCTGCTCTACTGCGGCAAACAGTTTTATGTTTCCGCCTGGAAGCAGCTTTTGCATCATACGGCAAACATGGATTCGCTCGTAGCACTCAGCACCCTCATCGCCTTCCTCTTCAGCACCTTCAACACCTTCTTCGGAGAAATGGTATGGGGAGCGAGAGGCATAGAATGGCACACTTATTTCGATGCTTCCGTGATGATCATCACCTTCGTGCTGACTGGCAGATGCTTGGAAGAAAAAGCGAAAGACAGTACGGCGAGCAGCATCCGACAACTGATGGGAATGCAGCCGAAAACTGCCCGACTGGTGACTTACGAGAAGATAGAAGGCACCAACGACTACAAGATGGAGGAAGTTCCGATTTCCACCATTCAGATAGGCGACATGATTGAGGTAAGAGCCGGCGAGAAGATTCCGGTGGATGGCGTGGTTACCCAGGCAGAGAGTTTCATGACGCCCGATGCTGCCTATGTAGATGAAGCGATGATCAGCGGCGAACCGACTCCGGCGATAAAAAAGGCAGGCGACAACGTGCTGGCTGGCACCATTCCGAGTCAGGGAAAGCTCCGCATGAGAGCTAAGCAGATTGGCGAGAACACCGCCCTGGCACACATCATCCGCATGGTTCAGGAGGCGCAGGGCAGTAAGGCGCCCGTGCAGCGCATCGTGGATAAGGCGGCTCTGATTTTCGTTCCAGCCGTGGCAGCCATCGCCCTCATCACCTTTTTAATATGGTGGCTGATAGGCGGCAACGCTGCTCTTCCGCAGGCCATCCTTTCAGCCGTAGCCGTATTGGTCATCGCCTGTCCTTGCGCCATGGGCTTAGCTACTCCTACCGCCCTGATGGTGGGCATCGGCAAGGCGGCGCAGAAGCAGATTCTCATCAAGGATGCGTCGGCGCTGGAGAATCTCCACAAGATCAACGCCCTCGTCATCGACAAGACCGGCACCCTCACCATTCCTAACCAGAACATCGATTTCACCAAGCAGGAGGATTTGGATCTGGAGACGAGAGAGACCCTCAAGCCTCATGCCCAGGAAGCGATGAAGCAGTTGCAGGAAAAGGGAATAGAGGTCTATATGATGAGTGGCGACAAGGAGGAAGCGGCTCATTACTGGGCTGAGAAAGCCGGCATCAAGCATTACCAGAGCAAGGTGCTGCCTGGCGACAAGCAGGCATTGGTAAAGAAACTTCAGGACGAAGGCAAGCAGGTAGCGATGGTGGGCGACGGAATCAACGACACCCAGGCCCTAGCCCTTGCCAACGTGAGCATGGCGATAGGAAAGGGAACGGATGTGGCGATGGATGTGGCGCAGATTACGCTGATGAGCGACGACCTCCTGGCGCTTCCGGAAGCCGTAAAACTGAGTCAGAAGACGGTTCACATGATTTGGCAGAATCTCTTCTGGGCGTTCATCTACAACATTATCTGCATCCCGTTGGCAGCCGGAGCCCTTCATATCTTCGGCATTGATTTCCAGATAACCCCGATGTGGGCAAGTGCCCTGATGGCCTTCTCCAGCGTAAGCGTAGTGCTCAATTCGCTGAGGTTGAGATTAGCGTAAAATGAAAGAAAATCCCATGATTCTTTGGCAGATTCAATAAAAAAGTGTATCTTCGCAGCAGAATTGCAATATTGCGTCCACGACCTTATAAAACGTAAGAAGATGGCAAGATTTATAGACCCACGTGTCGATTGGGCTTTCAAGCGAATCTTTGGAAGCGAGGACACGAAAGAATGCCTGATAACATTCCTCAACGGACTGTTTGAAGACGAGTTGGTAATCAAGGACGTGACGTTTGCCAAGACCGAAAAACTTGGCTTGCGCCCCGATGACCGCGGTGTGGTCTTCGATGTCTATTGCATCACAAACGAAGGCAAGCATGTCATCGTTGAGATGCAGAAGAAAGAGCAGGAATACTTTGCCGACAGGGCATTGTATTACACGGCACGTGCCATTGTGCAGCAGGGCGTTCGTGGAATCTGGGACTATCATTTGGCTCCAGTCTATACGGTGTGTTTCATGGACTTCGTGTCGGAAAGTCCGATGCTAAAAGAGTTTCGTACCGACTTGGTGCTTACCGATTTGCAGACACGCCAGCGAGTGTCCGACAGGATGCGTATTGTTTACCTCCAACTGCCATTGTTCGACAAGCATACGGAGGCAGAGTGTATGGATATATTTGATTGTTGGATTTATATAATGAAGAATATGAACATGTTTGAGCAGATGCCATTCAGCGAGAAGTATCCAGTCTTCCGCAAGTTGGCAGAGATAGGCGACCTCCGCAAGCTTTCCCGCGAGGAACTTGAGCTTTATGACGAGGACATCAAGAATATGCGTGATATATATGCCACCAGAAAGTTTGATGAGAAAAGATTACCAGGCGGCTCTTGCATTCCGAGAGTTGCCTTTTCAGTGCTTTATTCCCCTCTTGCTAGCCATTTAGCAAAGAAGCGGTCGCTGACAAAGTAGCCTTTTGGTGTCTTGTTGACTAATTGCTTGTCCACTAAAGCCTTCAGGGCTGTCTTTACGCTGCTGGTGGCAGGTAGGTGGTGGGTCAAGATGAACTGTTGACTAAGTGGGGAGGAAACCATTTGCTCCTTGGCAATTGCTAACAAGAGTAACTGCTGGTTTTCGGTCAGCCATGCACAATAGTTTTGGTATGCCATGGCTTGCTCCTCTATCAACTCTTGAATCACTTCATCCACTAAGTCCTTATTGATATGCTCATCACGATGTTCGTAAATACCATGTAGGATGGCTTGTACATACCAAGTTACGCTGTCGGCTTGCGAGTAGATATAGGTGAATGTGTCTACATCCACTTCTCGTTTTTGTGACGACAAAAGACGATTGGCAAATGATAGATAATTTGACACGGCGATACATGGTAGTGACATGACAAGGGAACTTTGGAAAAATGGGCGATTCGCCGATAAGAACATCTCTTCCATCATGTGTTGTTGACTACCAGAGAATACAAAATATACGTTCGGGAGGAATTGGATGTATGAGCGTATCAATGCTTCGACACCATCCTCAGGATAATTCAATATCTGCTGAAACTCATCAATCGCCACGTAGCATCGTTTTCCAGATTGCTTCATATACTCGAAGATTCGCTTCAAGCTCTCACGTCCCTCGCTTGGTTTGATGTCCAAAGAGAAGGTTGGAATACCAGTCAACTCGTCTATGGTTAGTGTAGGTCGCCAACTACTAAAAAACTCCTGGACTTTTCGCAATGCTGCTTGTGAGACAGTATCAAGCTTTCCGATGATTTCCGAAGCCATCAGTTGCACCATTTGCTCCAAGTTCTTGGTGGCAAAAATGTCTAGGTAGAAGCATTTCACATCTGGATATTGATCTTCCAATTGATGGAAAACATGATGTATCAATCCCGTTTTACCCATACGACGAGGTGCGACAAGCGTGATATTTCGCTCGTTGTGGAGCGAAATCATCATCTTCTCGGTTTCTTTCTCACGGTCGCAGAAGTACTCTGCGCCTTTGTATCCATACATCACGAAAGGGTTGTTGATTGTTGCCATAATCTTATTGCGCTTTTTACGTTGCGCAAATTACGCAATAATTATCGAGACTACCAAATGTTTTCAAGTTTTTTAATATTAATTCCTACTTTGACATTTGGTGGTTACGATAATTTGTCGTATATTTGCAGATGAATTGTGGCATTTAATAAAA
>ENA-OPLK01000280-OPLK01000280.1-human-gut-metagenome-genome-assembly--contig:-NODE-280-length-10792-cov-3.496042_pt1 | contig 10792 bp, 11 predicted proteins | sample MGYA00241792_ERZ501711 | MGnify/ENA primary metagenome ERZ501711 (study PRJEB25962, sample SAMEA2042204) | human gut metagenome | biome: human gut; feature: human-associated habitat; material: faeces... | reverse complement strand
CCGCGGAGTATAGATGGTGGCGATGCCCGAAGGTGGCATTTCAGTCACTAGTCACTCGAGGCTCCTAATCCCTAGTCCCTAGTCACTAGTCACCAGTCACTAGTCACAATCCCCTCTTTCAAACTGCGCCAACCAAAAATAACTGCCAGCTCACGCTGCCAGTTATTTTTTCCCCATGGTTTCCATGAGAGAGAGGAGCGATGGCAGGAGCGCCACCACGAAGATCGCAGGGAAAATGCAGAATACGAGCGGGAAGACCATCTTGACCGGCGCCTTCATCGCCTTCGTCCGCGCCCGCTGGCGGCGGACATTTCTCATATTGTCAGCCTGGATCGTCAGCGTATCCGACATGGAAGCACCGAGACGCTCCGACTGCGTGACGGACATGACGAAGAGGTACACATCCTGCACATCACAGCGCTTCGCCATGAACTGCATCGAGCGGCGGCGAGTCATCCCCATGCGTACATCACGGAGCATACGGGAAAGCTCATCGATCAATGGCCCCTTCATGCGCTCAACGACCTTGCGAAGCGCCGCATCGAAGGAGAGCCCTGCCTGCACAGAGATCGCCAGAAGGTCCAGCACATCCGGTAGCTGCTGCGTGATGAGAGACTGGCGTTTCTTGATGATATGATTCAGGACACCGAAGGGGAGCAGCGCCCCCATGAATCCCCAGCCAAGAACGATGAGGAAGAACTGCGGCGCTGTATAGACGCCCCGCCCCGCATACCAAAAGCCGAATGCGAGACCGAGCGCAAGGCACAGAAACCAAAGGCCGGCGAAATGAGCGACCTTCCACACGCCTTGCTTACCAGCGAGCATGATGCGCCGCTCCATGAGCTTCGGGATCGCCGCCGGAGCGAAGTAGGAGAGCGTATCCATCAGATCGCCCAGCACACGGCCGACCGTACGCTGCAGGAAGGGGATCTTCCGAAGATCGTCCGGATCCACCATCTCTTCTTCGGCAGAAGGATCCATAAACTGATCCAGACGCCGCTGCATCTCACGCTGCGAGTCCGACTGGCGAAGTACGATGAGCGTCATCATGATAAAAACAAATAAGGAGATCGCGATCGCGATAGAAAATGCAAGCATGGAGTGTCACCTCGGTTCGAGGAATTAGGAATGAGGAATGAGAAATGAGAAATGAAGGTGGCGGCTGCGCCGCGAATATTTATAGGGCGATGCCCGAAAATCTGCAAGGAAGATTTCTCGACTTCGCTCGAAATGACGACGGCGCGAAGCGCTATCAAAATTTTGCGGCGCTTTTGATTTTTATGCGCCGCACCACCACTCCTCACTCCTCACTCCTCACTCCTCACTCCAACTAGAGAGCCGAGCTTTCATTCATAATCAGTGGACGGAGCCGTCCCGGGGCTAACCCTGAACCCATCAACCTGAACCCTGAACCCCCAACTTATGTTACAATACCTCTAAAAGGAGCTGATACCCATGAATGATTCCCACCACCTTCCCCCCTTCACGAAAGCGCTTTTGGACTTTGCAAAAGAAGCGCGCGATGATTTCTGCACGCCGGGACACCACAGCGGCGCGCTGTTTGAAGAAATCCCCGAGGGACGCGCCTTTGTCTCTTCGCTCGGTGAAGGCGCTTTTACAGCGGACATATCGGACTCTTCTTCCGTTATCGGGGATCCGTCCTCTCATGAAGGCGTCTCCGGAGAGGCAGAAGCCCTCGCTGCGAGCGTGTATGGGAGCGACCGCTGTTTCTTCGTCTTAGGCGGCACCTCCGCCTCGAACCGCATCGCGATCAGCGCGCTCGTCTCAGAGGGCGACCTCATTCTTTTCGACAGGAATAACCACAAGTCTGCCTCGCAGGCCGCACTCGCCGCCGCAGGCGGACTTCCTGTCTATCTCGCCTCCGAGCGAAATGAAAGCGGCATCATCGGCGGACTGACGGAAGAAACGCTTGACCCCGTCCGCCTCCGCAAGAAAGCGGCCATGCTCTCGCCCGCCGCAGGGAAAAAGCAGCGTCCCTACCGCCTTGCCTGCCTCCAGCTCTCTACCTATGACGGCCTCTTTTTGAATGCGAGAGAAATCCTTCGCCGCATCGGCTCACTCTGCGACTACATCCTTTTCGACGCCGCATGGGCCGGCTACGAAAATTTCCTCCCGCTCCTTCAGGATTCTGCCGTCCTCACCTTCCCCCTGACGAAAAACGATCCCGGCATCCTTGTGACGCAGTCCGTCCACAAGCAACTTGCCGGATTCTCTATGACGAGCCAACTCCACAAGAAAGATAGCCACCTGCGGGGGATGGCGCGCTACCTCGAGGATGATGTCCTGCAGGCCGCCTACCTCATGCATATATCGACTTCCCCTTACTATCCGCTCCTTGCCGGGCTGGAAATGAATGCGTACCTGCACCAGAAGAAAGGAAAGGAGCTCTGGCAAGAAGCCGCGATCACGGCGACAGAGCTGAAGAGATCCATCCTCAAACACTGCCGCTTCCTTCGACCCTTCACCGCTCCCACGGTGCGCGCCGCTTCCTGGGACGCCCACCCGGCAGAAGAGATCCTCTCGGACCCCGCCTTCTTCGCGATTTCCACCAAAGACACCTGGCACGGCTTCTCCCATATCGCAGAAAGCCTCTACCTCACCGATCCCTGCAAGGTGCTCCTCGTGACAGACCCGCTCCCTGCACCGCTTCTTTCCCATTTTCTCGAAAGCCGCCATGTAACGGTGGAGAAATCTGATTTCCACACCCTCCTCTTCCTCATCGAGCCGGCTGATACGAAGGAAAAGCAGGAGCACCTCCTCTCCCTTCTTCAGGAATGCGAAGCGGCCTATGAGGCCAATACACCGATGTCCGACTTTGCGCCGCACCTCACCTGCCGGAAAGGAGAAGGGCTGAAAGACTTCTCCCTGCGCTATCAGGACTTCCTTTGCCGGGAAGGAGCCGCCCGCCTTACGCAGGCGCTCTTCGATGAAGATCATTTCCCCAAAGCCGCCCTCACCGGGCGAAACGCCCATCAGGCCTTCCTCAAAGGAGCACGCGAGCGCGTCCCACTTCCGAAAGCCAAAGGGCGCGTATCTTTGGAAATGATCCTCCCCTATCCCCCCGGTATCACCGTCTTAGAGCCCGGCGAGGTCTGGACTGACGAGGCACTTTCCTATTTCCTCTTCCTGCAGAAATACAAGAGCGCCTTCCCAGACTTTTCCCCCGAAATACTCGGTGTGCATGGAAGCGGAAATGATGCGTATGTATGGGTGCTTAAAAAACAGAAAGAGGGGCGCTAAGGAAGCACTGATTAAATCCCCCTTTCAGGCATCGCCCACATTTATGTTTGCAGCGAAGCTGCCCCCTTCCCTGTTGAACCTGCTGCCCCCTTTGCATCAAAAAAGGCTGCGTCATATGGCGCAGCCTTTTTCTTAGTCCTTAAACGGATCTTCCTCCGCATTGCGATTATTCAAGATCTCATCAAGCGTCTTCATCGGACACATGGAGCCGCACATCGTACAGGTCGCTTCATCCTCCGGGATGCTGCTCTCTCTGTAGCGACGCGCCTTGCCCGGGTCGATGGCGAGCGGGATCATGCGATGGAAGTCCACCTTACGGCGTGCCCAGCTCATTTCTTCATCCCATTTTTCCGCGCCCTTCACGCCCTTGGCGAGATCCGCGGCATGGCAGGCGATCTTCGAAGCCACGATCCCCTCGTGCACATCATCCAGATCCGGCAGACGCAGATGCTCCGCCGGAGTGACGTAGCAGAGGAAGTCTGCCCCGCATGCTGCCGACAGCGTCCCCCCGATCGCCGCGGTGACGTGATCATAGCCCGGTGCCACATCGGTGACGATCGGTCCCAAGACATAGAGAGGCGCTTGGTGAGTGAGCTTCTTTGCGATCTCCACATTCATGCGGATATCCGAGATCGGCATATGCCCCGGGCCTTCCACCATGACCTGTACCCCCGCCTTGCGTGCACGCACGACCAGCTCACCCAGATTGATCAGCTCCGAGATCTGCACGGCATCTGTCGAGTCATGCCCACAGCCGCTGCGGCATCCATCGCCCAAAGACAGTGTGACATCATATTTCTTCAAAAGCAGCAGCAGACGGTCAAACTGTTCGTAGAAAGGATTCTCCTTCCCGTGCATGTACATCCACGCAAAGAGCACCGAGCCGCCGCGCGAGACCAGATTTGTGATGCGCTTATTTCTCATGATGTGCTTCGCCGTCTCACGGTTCAGCCCCGCATGGATCGTCATGAAATCCACGCCATCCTTCGCATGACGTTCCACGACAGAGAAGAGATCATCTGCCGTCATATCCTTCAGCCCCTTGTGAAGGACGCCCTTCACATCATACATCGGCACCGTACCGATGGACGCCGGACTGTTCTTCACCAACCATTCACGGAACGGCGCCGTCTCCCCATAGCAGGACAGATCCATAATGGCCTCCGCCCCCATCTCCCAGGCGAGCTTCGCCTTCGCCTGCTCCGTGTCATAGTTACATACATCAGAAGAGATCCCCAGATTTACATTCATCTTCGTCCGAAGCCCCTTGCCGATCGCATACGGATGGAGCGATGTATGGTAAATATTCGCCGGAAGGACGATCGTCCCCTCCGCGATGCCGGAGCGGATGAATTCTGCGCTCACGCCCTCTTCGCGTGCGGCTGTTTCCATTTCCTTCGTGATGATGCCTTCTCTTGCTGCTTCAAGCTGCGTCATAGTCAACCTCCAATAAAAAAATCCGCCTCCGGCGGATACTCTGTCAAAATAGAGCCCGCTTCCTTACGCCGGTATGATCCGATTCAAGTTCAAAGGGTCAGCGCTTCGCGCCTCTCAGCCCTTTAGGGCTCCCCCAGCTGGTTTCTATCTCTATTATACAGGATGTGTCAAAAAAGTGACTAGTGGCTGGGGACTTGTGACTGGGGACTTGTATCACTTAAAAAGCCGAGCTTTCGCCCGGCTTTTCATGGATAAAAAATTACCGATCTACATGACACATATCTTTTGCGACGACCCAACGGTCATATTCTTCTTCGGTCACATAGCCCAGAGCCAGAGCGGCTTCCTTCAGGGAGCTGCCGTCTGCGAAGGCCTTCTTCGAGATCTTTGCGGACTTCTCATAACCGATGTGCGGCGCGAGTGCGGTAACGAGCATCAGGGATTTCTCCACCAGCTCTTCCATGCGGTCATGGTTGACTTCGATGCCGACGGCGCAGTGGATATTAAAGGAGTGGATGGCTTCGCCCAGGAGCTTGACGGATTCGATGAAGGCCTGTGCCAGGACCGGGGCATAGACGTTCAGCTCGAAGCGGCCCTGAGAGGAGGCCATGGAGACGACGGCCTGATTGCCATGAACGCGGCAGGCGACCATGGTCAGAGCTTCGCACTGGGTCGGGTTCACTTTGCCCGGCATGATGGAAGAACCCGGTTCGTTCGCCGGGATGGTGAGCTCACCGAGGCCGGCTCTTGGCCCGCCTGCCAGGAGGCGAAGGTCGTCAGCGATCTTCATGCAGTCCATCGCAAGAGCTTCGAGAGCACCATGAGCGAAAACGAAGTCATCGCGTCCGGTCAGTGCATAGAATTTATTTTCCTCTGATACGAAAGGAAGGCCTGTTTCTTTGGCGATCTCAGCCGATACTCTGGTGCCGAAGTCTTTCGGCGCATTGAGGCCAGTACCGACAGCGGTGCCGCCGATGGCAAGTCCAAGAAGATATTTTTCCGATGCTTCGATCATATGCTGGCACTTTTCGAGCATGGTCGTCCATCCAGAGACTTCCTGTCCGAAGGTGAGCGGTACGGCGTCCTGTACATGGGTACGGCCGATCTTGACGACGTGCATGTATTCTTCGCTCTTCTTGTGGAAGGTCGCGATCAGTTCAGCGAGCGGCTGGTAGAGGCAGCGGTGCAGGACAGAAACGGCCGCAACGTGCATAGCGGTCGGAAAGGTATCGTTCGAAGACTGAGACATGTTGACGTCATCATTCGGGTGGATGCGTGTCTCGCTGCCGACAGCTTCGAGCTTCGCATTCGCGATGTGCGCGACGACTTCATTCATGTTCATATTGCTCTGCGTGCCGGAGCCTGTCTGATACACGACGAGCGGGAATTCGCCGTTCCACTTGCCGGCGAGGATCTCGTCGCAGGCCTCTGCGATGACTTTCGCTTTTTCTTCCGAAAGCTTGCCTTCTGCGAGGTTCGCAAGGGCGGTGCATTTCTTCAGCACGGCAAACGCATGAATGATCTCTTCCGGCATGCGTGCTCCGATCTTGAAGTTTTCAGAAGAGCGCTGGGTCTGCGCGCCCCACATATGATCCGCCGGAACTTTTACTTCGCCTAAGGTGTCATGTTCGATACGATATTCCATGTTTTTTGTCCTTTCTATAAGGAAATAGAGTGTACGAAAAATGCTTCATCATTTCTCGCGTATACCCGTATTATATCATTTGAAACAAATAAAAGAAAGTCTATGCGTTGGAGTATACACTTAATGAGATTGAGGGTTCAGGGGTAGTACTGCCCCTTGATTGTAAGTGAAATCTTTGCTCGAATGAGGAATGAGGAATGAGAAATTATGGTGCGGCGCAAAAAATAATGAAGCGCCGCAGAGTTTTGATAGCGCTTCGCGCCGTCGTCATCTCGAGCGTAGCCGAGAGATCTCTCTTGCAGAACGGTCAGCTCACCATTTGCGCTATTTCGATCACCGCTTGCTTCTAATCCCTAATCCCTCGTCACTCATCCCTGCTTTCAAACTTAGGCTTGCTCAGCGTTTCCTTTAGAAAATCAGGAGCCGCCGTTTTCCCCTTTTCGATTTCTTACAATTATGTTACAATAGAAAGGAAATTGAGACTGACAATCGAATAGACGGATAGCGATAGAAGAAAATAGGATGAAGGAAGTGCAGCGTATGAAGAAAAAGTGCAGCGCACTGCTCCTGGCAGGATTTCTTGCTTTCGGGGCGGGGCAGATTTCGATGGCAGACTACATGGTAGGTTCCAGAGGACCGGAAGTGCAGAACATTCAGCGTCGGCTGATCTCCAATGGCTACCGCCTGAAAGCGGACGGTAACTATAACAGCCAGACCTCGGCTGCGGTCAAGAAATTCCAGTTCAAAAAGCATCTGGACGTCGATGGGATCGTGGGTCCTGCGACATACAAAGCCCTGATGGGAAAGGCAATGAGCTGGGCGCCGGAGAAATCGACACGCAAGGCCGGACACGAGGCGAATCACAAGGCTTTTATGGGCATCGATGATGCGACCGTTCAGTGGCACCATGAAAACGCGATGTCTTCGACAGTGAAAGCCATCATGGAAGAAGCAAAGAAATATGTCGGCGTACCGTACCAGTTTGGCGGCACGACACCCAGAGGCTTCGACTGCTCCGGCTTCATCCAGTACGTATTCAACCGGAAGGGCATCGTTCTTCCCCGCGGAGCGGATGAACAGTATAGTGCAGGCCGCAAGGTATCCGTCAATGCCCTAAAGCCCGGGGATCTTGTCTATTTCCAGACCTATGCCGAAGGCATCTCTCATTCCGGGCTCTATCTCGGCGACGGTTACTTCATCAGTGCCACGAGCAGCCAGGGCGTCGCGGTCGCGACCATGAAGAGCGGTTACTGGCATGACCGCTACATGGGAGCCAATCGCGTGCTGTGATCGGCGGGCATGTCCCTTACATTTGACTTACAAAAGGCTGTGAAGGATGGCTTCACAGCCTTTTTGATACGGCAGGACTTCTTCTCTGCCTCCTCTTTCGTTTTTAAGGAGTATTCCATGCGTATCGCAATGATCCAGATGGCGTCCGCTTCCGGTGACGTGGAGAGAAATATCAGTCGTGCTTTTTCCATGATGGAAGAAGCGGCAGAAAAGAGTGATCTCCTTGTACTCCCCGAGCTGTGGACGATCGGCTATAATTTTCATCACTTCGAAGAGCATATCCTTTCCCGCCATGCTGCGCTTCTCGAAAAGCTCTCTGATTTTGCAAGGACGCACCGTGTGACGCTCTCTCCGGGGACACTTCCTATCCGTCACGGTGCTATCATACGGAATACAGGCTTCCTTTTTGCACCGGATGGAAAGTGCATCGCAGAGTACAGCAAGCGGCATCTTTTCCAAGGGTACCTCGAAGCCAAGCTCTTTCGTCCGGGGGATGCGCTCATGCAGACGAGGATCCATGGCATCCAGACGGGGATGGCTGTCTGCTATGAGTTCTATTTCCCGAAGATGTGGAGAAAAATGGCAAAAGCAGGGACGACCCTCGTCCTCGCGCCTGCTTCCTGGCCGAAAAAGCATATCCTCCAGTGGCGCGTCCTTTCTGCTGCCCGTGCCATCGAGAACGGAATCTGCATCTGCGCCGTCAATATGGCAGGTACCTATAAGGATGTCGTCCTCGGCGGACACTCCCGCTTCATCGATCCCCTGGGGCATGTCCTCGCTGAGGCGGGCGAGGGCGAGGAGATCTGCTATGCTGAGTATGACGAGGAAAAATATAAAGATCTCGGGAAAAAGCTCTCCGTCGTCTCCGGCGTTGTATATGGAAAAAAATAATTGACCTCTGCCTTGCGCAAAACCGCATTTTTTCACGAAAGTGCGGCTTTTTCATGCACGTTTTCACCAGTCCATGCGTAAGACTTGCGATATGGGGTATCATTTCCCGTGCAGACAGCATGGAGCGCCTTGCGGGGAAAAATCATCTTTGCTACAATCGTAGTAGATTAGATATGGATTAGTCAGACAAAAGGAGCTAATATGGCAATTCTGGAGCAGGCGTCCGTTTTAACAGATGCGATCCGTCCAGTCCCGGAAAAGGAGCTGGAACAGCGGCTGGAAAAATTTCGGAAACTCATGGATGCGCGTCATCCGGACTGGGAGATGGCGGTCATCAGTCACAAGGTAGCGATGTACTATTTCACGGGGACGATGCAGGAGGGAGCGCTCATCATCACTCCGGCGGATGCGGTCCTGTGGGTGCGGCGAAATTTCGTGCGCGCTTCGAATGAGTCTCATTTCAGTGATATCCGTCCGATGCGGAGCTTCCGCGAGGCGGCGGCTTTTTATTCACATGTCCCGCAGGTGATCTATGTGGAAACGAAGAAGACCACGCTGGACTGGATGAAGCTTTTTCATAAGCATTTTCCTTTTGAAACGGCGCTGCCACTGGATGATGTCATGCAGGATCTGCGCCTTCGGAAAATGCCTATGAAATCGCGCAGATGGAGCGTTCGGGAAGTATCCATGAGACGGTCTTGGATGTCGGCGCACCGAAACTCCTCCATGCGGGCATCAGTGAGGCGGAGCTTGCCATCGAGATCTACAAAGAAATGGTGATCCGCGGTTCTCATGGTACGGCGCGCTTCAATCAGTCTCTGGGGGAAGAGGTTGTCGGGCTGGCCTCCTTCGGTAAGAGTGGTCTTGTCCGCACGGGGTTTGACGGTCCGGGAGGTACGGATGGGACCTGCATCGCGGTGCAGTCCATCGGGAATGCTTTTCGCCACTTGAAAGAGGGACGGCTCGTCTATCTCGATATTCCCTGCGGCTTTGATGGCTATCATACAGATAAGACGGTGGTCTACTACTTCGGGGAACTGGCGAAGAATCCGGAGGCGGACGCCATTCTCAAGGCGCAGGAGGAGTGTCTTCGTCTGGAGGAGGAGGTTGTCTCTTTGATGAAGCCGGGAGAATCGATCGAAAATCTGTATCTAAAACCGATGGAAAAGTTTCAAAATATATATGGGGATGACTTCATGAACGGGGGCAAATTTCTCGGACACAGCATCGGGCTCGTGATGGATGAAGCGCCTGCTCTGGCAAAGGGCTTCAAGGAGGTGCTCGAGCCCGGTATGTCGTTTGCGGTCGAACCGAAAATCGCGCTCCCGGGGCTCGGCATGGTCGGGACGGAAAACACCTATGTCATCACAGAAAAGGGAGCACGCTCTCTCACGGGGCGGTCGTATCCTTTGAGAGAAATCCACGGCTGAGCCGGGATCCTTTTGAATTTCTCATAAAAAACGCCATGCGGATCCGTCGGGATCTGCATGGCGTTTTTATTGAAAGCCGTATTCTCTTAGTCATCCTCGTTCAGCCACTCGACCTTGCCTGTTTCTATATCGTATACAGCGCAGGCGACCTGCTCCTCTCGGAGCAGAGGATCCTCTTCCGCGGAAAAGGCAGCACGGATCTCCTTGCCGGCGCAGAGGACATTCCGGTGGCAGGCCGCACGAGGGTCTTTTTCCTCACCGATGGCTTCCCGGATGGTATCTACGATGTAGCGGATGTGTCCGTCGGCTTCGCCATGGAGCGCGGCCTGTACGGCGCCGCAGCCGGTATGGCCAAGGATGACGACGAGGGGCGTTTTCAAATGGGATACGGCATACTCGATGGAGCCGAGCTGGTGGGCGTCGATCACGTTTCCAGCGATGCGGATGGTGAAAAGCTCACCCAGACCACAGGAGAAGATGACTTCAGGGATGACGCGCGAGTCCGCACAGGTGATAACCACAGCGCGGGGAGACTGCCCGCCGGTCAGGGCGAGACGTTTCTCCGGGGAGATGTCTCCGGCAAAAGCACCGCTCTTTACATACGCGGCGTTTCCTTCTTTGAGTGTTTGCAAAACAATTTCTGATGTATGCACAGCTGCCTCCTTGTCCTTGACTACATGCTTATATACTACACCTTTTTATCCGGCATGCAAAGGAAGCGGCAGAACCAGCCGTGCGAAAAAGGGCATAAAAAAACATCCGGAAAAGGCTTCCCACCTATACCCGATGCAGGCGGAGCTCGGAATCGGTGACGGTCGTCCATGAGACACGGAGTGCG
>ENA-OPLK01000278-OPLK01000278.1-human-gut-metagenome-genome-assembly--contig:-NODE-278-length-10837-cov-3.419403_pt1 | contig 10837 bp, 8 predicted proteins | sample MGYA00241792_ERZ501711 | MGnify/ENA primary metagenome ERZ501711 (study PRJEB25962, sample SAMEA2042204) | human gut metagenome | biome: human gut; feature: human-associated habitat; material: faeces... | reverse complement strand
AGACCGCGAATGTCTTTCTTGTCAGCGGGTGTAGGGGTATGGCTATTTCCTCGCCTTTCACCAAGATGCTCTCCCACAAGTTGCGTGCTGAGAACGATGCCATCCTCATAGGCCGCGTAACCGATGAATGCGACCACAGTCAGCTCAACGTTAGAGATTGGAGCGGCAAGGACCCGATGCGCCTGGTCATCGACCGTCATCATCCTTGTTTCGAAGGTCTGGATTTTTCACGGGGCAAGACGGAAGTGTTGCAGCAAATCATGCAGTACTTATATAATAATAAGGTGCAGTCGCTGATAGTAGAGGGAGGCGCCATCACCCATCAGGCATTCCTCGATGCTGGACTTTGGGATGAAATCAGGGTAGAAACGTTGTTGTCCACATCTGTGGAAAACTCCGTAACTTCTGGAACGCCAGCGCCTATGCTTCCTCATAACGTCCGGTTAATCAGCCACGAGGCGTATGATGGAAATGTTATCAACACCTATGAGCGGATGTAATCTTCTTATAGATTTGCTTTTCCCTTCGGCCAGCGATTTTCAATTCACAGATGACACAGATTTAGTGGCGTATGCCCAATTCAACATTCAACATTTAACACTTAACATTCAAGAAAATGAGTAACAGATTTACATCGCGCCTGAGCGATGACGACGATTTCAAGCGAGACGAACTGATACGTAAGATAGAGCATTCGGTAGAGCAGATGACGCTCTCAGAACTGGAAGCCCTGTCCTACGATATGTTTACCAAGGGTTATATGGAGGATTATTAGATTCCTGTTTTAAAATAAATAGCTTCGAAGACTGATGCAAGTACTTACGAAAGCCGATAAATAAAGAGATTTCTGTCCAACAATTAGACGCCGGTGTCTAATTGTTGGACAGTTTGTTTAATGAGGGTTTTTGTTTAATGGCTTGATTATCAGGGAAAATGCTGTTTTGGCACGGCTCTTGTCCTTATCATGCCAAAATGAAGAAGATTATGAAAAGAATAGGAATATTGATAGGATGGTTGGTCTGGACGGCTGGCGTCTCGGCACAGAGTTGGAGCCTTGACGACTGCATGAAATACGCCGTGGAGCACGCCACGGAGGTGAAGCGGGAGGTGGTAAATGCCCGCCAGCGCAAGCAGGATTACCAGCATGCTGTGGCAGGATTCCTGCCTACCGTTACGGGAGGCGTGCAGGGACAGTACGCCTGGGGACGAAACATCGATCCGGAAACCAATACTTATAATAATGTAACGACATTCAACAACTACTATCAGCTTTATGCCGAACTGAATGTCTTCGATGGTTTCGCCACCATCAACGCCTTGAAGCAGGCTAAGCTGAGCCGGGATTATTCTGCCACGGCGATGCAGAAGATTCAGGACGACCGAGCCATCGACGTGATGCAGAAATATGTGGATGCTGCCTATGCTGAGGCAAGCATTCAGATAGCAAGCGAGAAACTGAACGAAAGCAAGCGGATGCTGGCTAAGATGAAGCGCCTGTATGAACTGGGCGAAAAAGGACGCCCGGATGTAGTGCAGATGGAATCGCAGGTGGCGGAAGATGAATACAATCTTACGCATCAGGAGAATGTGGCAAAACAGAGTCTGCTCGCCTTGAAATCCGCGATGAATTTTCCGGTGGATGAAGAACTGAAAATTCTGATTAAAGAGGAGCAGAATTTGAAGTTAACGTCTGATAATAAAGAGGTTCCTGAATCTGGAGTAAACTACGAAACCATTTACCAGGGCTTCCAGCATATTTCTCCCGATTTGAAGTCGGCAGAATACGAAGTGGAGCGGGCGCGGTATGATTACAAGATAGCAAAAGGCAGATTGCTGCCATCACTCTCTCTCGGTGGCGGCATTTCTACCAACTATTATAAGAATCTCTCTCAGAAAGGGCAATACGATGGGTTTGCCTCGCAGTTTCGCAACAACCAGGGCGAATACCTCGCGTTGACCCTTTCCATACCTATTTATAATAGTGACCGATGGCACAGCGTGAAGAAGGCACGCAACGACTGGCAACTGGCGCAGGTGAACCTGGAGGAAACCCGTCGCAAGCTTCACGACCAGATAGCCCAGGCGGTAATGGATGCAGAGGGTTACGCCAAGGAGTTGCATCAGATGCAGAAGAAGGTGGCCTCCGATTCGCTCGCCTATCACATGTCGAGCCGGAAGTTTGAGGAAGGAATGCTTTCCACCTTCGATCTTCATACCGCAGCCCAGACGTTTCTGGAAAGCAGGATCAAGGAACTCCAGATGCAGATGCTGCTCATCATCAAACAGAGATTGGTTGCTTATTATCAGGGAGAAAATTTAATAAGATAAATTATGGATATAAAGATAGAAAAGAAAAAATATCTCGTGCCTCGTAAGTATTGGGCATGGATAGCAGGAGGTGTGGTATTGGTATCGCTCCTCGTATGGTTGGGATTGAGCAATTTCTCTTCCACCTTAAAGGTGGACCGCAAGGGATTGAGCATCGCAAAGGTGGAGCATGGGCAGTTTAATGACTATGTTTCGGTGGATGGACAGGTGGTGCCTATCTCCGTGGTGCAAATCAGCAGCGAGGAGGGCGGCATCGTCACAGAGAAAGTGGTGGATGAGGGTGCCCATGTGGGCAAGGGCGACATCATCGTGAAACTCTCCAACTCCAATCTCGACCTGGAGATACTGAATGCCGAGAGCGAACTTGCCGAGAAGCAGGATATGCTCCGCAATACGCAAATCTCGATGGAGCAAGATAGGCTCAACAATTCCAACGAGGCTCTTTCGCTCTCACAAGATGTCATCACCAAGCGCCGTGCTTATCAGCATCAGGAGGCTCTCCACAAGGAGCAACTCAACTCCAGAGAGGAGTACCTCAAGGCAAAGGAGGATTATGACTTGGCGATGAAGAAGCACGCTCTCATCAACCAACGACTGAAGAAGGATGCACAACTCCGCCATTCGCAGATGAATCAGATGAATGATAACCTCGAAGCCATGCAGCGCAATGTGCAACTCGTCAGACAGCGCAAGGAGAAATTGAATATCTGCAGCACTATCTCTGGTGAAATCGGTTTGCTGGATGTGGAGTTGGGACAGAGCATCTCTCCGGGTCAGAAGATTGGAGTCATCAATGACCTCAGTGATTACAAGGTGCAGGCACAGGTGGATGAACACTACATCGACCGAGTGAAACCCGGCTTGACTGCCACCTTCGACCAGAATGGCAAGCATTATCTCTTGCAGGTTCGCAAGGTTTATCCAGAGGTGAGAGACGGTAGGTTCCGCATCGACTTCGTCTTCAAGGGCAGCCGCCCTAGCAATATCCGAACCGGTCAAACCTACTATCTGGATTTGCAACTCGGACAGTCGAAGCAGGCAATAATCATCCCGAAAGGCACGTTTTATAGTGTGACGGGCGGTCAGTGGATATTCGTCCTCGACAAGAGTGGCAAGAAGGCTTATCGCCGCAAGATCACCATCGGCCGTCAGAATCCTCAGTATTATGAGGTAATAGAGGGCTTGGAACCAGGTGAGCAAGTCATCGTGAGTGGTTACGAGGCATACAAGGATAATGAACAATTAATAATTAATTAGAGATGAATCATATAGTTAACGCATTCAAGAATCTCCCTCGCAGGGGACAGCACAACTTCGTGAAGATATTGTGCTTGTCGCTCGGATTGGCTATCAGTTCGGTGATTATCGCCGAAATCTACTTCGAGCAGACATACGATACCTATTTCAAGGGATGGGATAGGACCTACCAAATATCCGAGGTGGGCAATAACCAAGGACAGAGTATGCACTTCAACCATACATCGGGGGCTACGGCACATGGCGTGAAAAGCTATGCTCCGATGGTGGAGGCTGCAACGAGAATCCGAGGTTATCAGGAGGGCGCTCAGTGTAAATTTGAAGACCAGAGTAGTCTCAATGCAACGATGATTTTGGCAGACAGTTGCTTCTTCGATGTCTTTCCTCAGAAGATGTTGGTGGGCAATGCCAAGCAAGCTTTGTCACAGCCGATGTCTTGTGTAGTCAGCTCTGAGTGGGCAGAGAAAGTGGGTGGCAATGTAGTGGGCAAGCGATTCACTACCCCCAACAGCCCTGGCAGGACTTTTGTGATAGGTGGTGTCTTCGAAAGCTTTCCTTGGGGTTCGTCTTTTCATGGCAAGGATGTCATCATCTCCTTGGATAGTACGCCGTCACTCTTTTCTTTCGATGGAAGAGACCAATGGGTGGGCAATGATTGCTATGAGTCGTACATCCGCCTAGCCAAGGGGCATAAGTCTGATGAACTGAAGCCATTCGTGGAAAAGATGCGAAAAGACAATTTCCCACTGAAGGAAATGAAGAAGATGAGCATCGAGTTGAACTATGATTTCACGGTGCTTAGTGATGTATATACTCATAACTCTTACATCAAGATGATGGGATGGATTATGGCCATCATCGCCTTCGTGCTTCTCTTTACTTCCGTGATGAACTATCTGCTCATCATCGTGGGCAACCTCGTGACTCGTTCTCGTGAGATGGCTGTAAGAAAATGCTATGGTGCGGAACCCATCAACATACATGCCATCATCTTCTCCGAGGCTTTGGTGCATGTAGGATTGTCAGTGATATTGGCAGCCATCTTGGTTTTCCTCTGCAAGGGAAGTATCGAGAATTTCCTCTCAGCGCCAGTGGCGACCTTGGTGTTCAATCGTGGCAGTTGGATATTGGTGGTGATTTGCCTCTTTGTGCTTTTCATCGGTGGATTTGTGCCGGGTTATCTATACAACAAGATACCTGTTGCCATCGCCTTTCGTGGATATAATGAGAATCGTAACCGATGGAAACTCGCCTTGCTGGGCATCCAGTTCGTCATCTCTGGCTTGCTCTTTAGCCTCCTCTTCGTGGTGAATAATCAGTATCGGATGATGCTGTTCGTCAATCCTAGTTATAACTATAAGAATGTGGCTCTTCTGATGGTGGATGGCATTGATGGTGACCAGCGTGACCAATGCTTGGCGGAAATCAGGCGAATGCCGGATGTGGAGGGCTGTGCCTCTTCCACGGCGATGACGATACCGGGGTATCACACCAATGGAGACATGATCAACATCGAAGGTGATCCCGACAATACGTTCAATGTCATAGAGAACGGAGGTGTGGATGACAACTATTTCAATCTGATGCAAATCCCAATAGTAGAAGGCACTTCCTTCACCGAACGCAGTGATAGTTCCCGACAGGTCATGATTGATGAGCAAGGTGCTGAGAAACTGAAGAAGATGGGACATTGGAAGGATGGAGTTATCGGCAAAAAAATCAATAGCTCGGGATGGGGGGATGCGAATGGTAATCTTTATACTTTCACCATCTGTGGCGTGGTAAAGCACATTCAATGGGGAGACCTCTCTATGAACAATCCTGAGATGAAAACTTTCCCGATGCTTTACTTCTATTCGGCTCATACGGCTCCTTACATGCTCATCAAGTTTAAGAATCTCACGGATGATGCCCTTTCTGGGTTATATGACAAGGTGAAAGCGATGTACCCTAACAGTGAGGTGCGAGTAAGAAACTATGAGGTGGAGTATGACAATCAGTATGCCTCTCAGCGCAAGTTTCGCAATGGCATCTTGGTGGGAGGTATTATCACAATGGTTATCGCCCTCTTCGGATTGGTGGGATATACGAGCGATGAGGTGAACCGCCGTCGTAAGGAGATAGCCATCCGCAAGGTAAATGGTGCCAAGGTGAGCGACATCTTGCGCATCTTCCTCAAGAACATCGTCAAGATAGCCCTCCCTTGCATCGTCATCGGAGATATTGTGGCTTGGGTGATTGCCCGACAGTGGTTGATGTCGTTCAGCATCAAGGCCTCGCTCACGCCGCTAGAGTTCATCTATGTCACGATAGCTCTCTTGCTCATCATCGGCATAGCCGTGGTTGTCAACTGCTATAAGGTGGCAAACGGCAATCCTGTGAAATATCTCAAGGATGAGTAAAAGAAAGGGCGTATGCCCTTTCATTTAACACTTAACATTCAACATTTAGCATTGACAAAAAATGATCAAAGTAGAAAATCTTAGCAAGTCTTTCCGCACAGAAGAGGTGGAGACGATTGCACTCAATAATGTATCTTTCACAGTAGAAGATGGTGAGTTCGTTGCCATCATGGGACCATCTGGTTGTGGCAAGTCAACCTTGCTCAACATTCTCGGTTTGCTCGACAATCCAACCTCAGGAAAATATTTCTTGGGCGACCATGAGGTGGAAAACCTCAAGGAGAAGGAGCGTACCGATGTGCGCAAGGGAGAGATAGGCTTTGTCTTCCAAAGTTTCAACCTCATCGATGAGTTGAATGTGGAGGAGAATATCGAACTTCCTCTCACTTACCTCAACATCCCGAAGGCGGAGCGCAAGGAGAAGGTGCAAGCCATCATGAAACGCATGAACATCAGCCATCGTGCCAAGCATTTCCCTCACCAGCTATCTGGTGGTCAGCAGCAGCGAGTAGCCATCGCTCGTGCCGTGGTTTTTGGTCCTAAGCTGATACTTGCCGATGAGCCAACGGGTAATCTCGACTCCAAGAATGGTGCCGAGGTGATGCACTTGCTCACCGAGCTCAACCACGAGGGCACTACCATCGTGATGGTGACCCACAATGAGCACGATGCCAAGATAGCCAACCGCACCATCCGCCTCTTTGATGGAGAGGTGGTGAAGGAGTAGTGTATGATGCTAGTTACAATAAATGGATAGGCGATTTCTTATCAAAATCTCATTCAAAAACAAAGATTTTGGTAAAAAATCGCTCTTTTTCTTTGCTTTTCGAGAAAAATGGCTTATATTTGTATTCGTTATAACAAAGAACAGAACAATGAACAAACTGACGGCATTTCTCATAGATGAGCAACAGGCACATCGTAAGGGTGGACTTTACCACAAGACACAGGTGCAACTGGCTTACAACTCTAATCGTATAGAGGGTAGCAAGTTGACGGAAGAACAAACACGCTATATCTTCGAAACCCGTACCATTGGTTTCAAGGATCAAGAAGCTGTGCCAGTGGATGACATCATCGAAACAACCAACCACTTTGTTGCATTCGATTATCTTTTGCGAACCATAGAAAAACCTTTGTCGAATGAGATGATCAAGGAGTTTCACCGTATTTTGAAGACAGGAACTGCCGATGCCCAAAAGTCTTACTTCAATGTCGGCGATTGGAAAAAACTTGCCAATGAGGTGGGTGGTCGTGAGACTTGTCGCCCAGCAGATGTGGCAAGAGAAATGCAAGCGTTATCCCTGTGGTATGTCGCCCAAAATGATTTTTCCATCCAAACTCTTGCCGAGTATCATTGGCGTTTTGAACGCATCCATCCTTTTCAAGATGGTAATGGCAGGGTAGGTCGCCTCATCTTGTTTCGTGAATGCCTACGTCATAACATTCTGCCATTTGTGATAGACAATGAGCACAAGATGTTTTACTATCGGGGGCTCTCTGAGTATTCTGATACTCCTGGTTTCCTCGTAGGTACCATGCAGTCGGCGCAAGATACCTATGTGGCGTGGGTGAAGTACTTCAACGAGGAATTGATGGAAGGAATGAAGGTGGAGTAAGTAAGCAGATTGTTGTCATGGGATGACAATCCGGAAAGTGGTGGTATTCTCTTCCTTGTTTTGATGCAGGGAGAGGGTGCCGCCACTTACTCGCATGATTTGACGGGAGAGCGACAAGCCGATGCCGCTTCCTTCCTTCTTCGTGGTGAAGAATGGGATAAAGATATGGGCGGCGATGTCGTCGGGGATGATGCCGGCATTGTTGGTTACATCTATGACAATTGCTTCTTGGTCGTTGGCGTAAGCTTTGATTCGGATGAAAGCATGCTTGTCTTCTGATACTTCTGTGCTTTCTTTCTCCTTGATAGCCTCCACGGCATTCTTCAGAAGATTGGTTACGACATGGGCGATGAGGCTCTCGTCGGCATATACGATAAGGTCTTTTGGCGAAACCTCAATGCTGACCTCGTGATTGCATAGCATCGCCATGCGATTCAGGAATGGCTCTACATAGAAGAGGGATGGCTGAGGTTGAGGAACATGGGTGAAGCGGCGATAGTTGTTCACGAAAGAAAGCAATTCTGTGCCTGTCTTGTGAATTGTCTCCAAACCGATGCGGAGGTCTTTTTCCTTTGGGGAATTGGGGCAGGTGGCAAACCTGCCCTCCCAGTGCATGTCCTCTTCCAATTCCTTCAGCAAGGTTTCGCTCAGCGAGGTAACAGGTGTGATAGTATTCATGATTTCGTGGGTCAAAACACGGATGAGTTTGATCCAAGAGTCAATCTCCTGGTTGCTCAGCTCATGGCTCACATCACTGATGGCGATGATGCGCACTGGCTTGTCTTTGATCATGGTAGCGGTCTCATGCTTGGAGAGATGCTCATCCTTCAACTTCTCCCTTACTTGGTTGAGATGGGTGAGCACATCGGTATCGAGGAGGCGGAGGGCGGCTTGGTTATGTTGCAACACATTGTCGTGACTATCCACCACCATGATGCCAGCATCCACCATGTTCAATATCTTCTCGTAATATTTCTCACGCTCCATCTGCTCCTCCCTGGTATGTTGCAAGAAAGCCTTGATGCGGTTGAGGGATTGGTGCAAGATGCGGTCGTTCTTCGATACGCCTTGCATCGGAAAATTGAAGGAGAAATCCACATTGTCGATGGCATCAAAAAGGAAAATCACCTTCTTGATGTTACGACGATAGTGGCGATAAAGACGGATGTAGCCTGCTACCGATACCACCAACAAAAGAACTATAATGACTAACTTAACATCCATAATCCCAAAATACTATTGAATTATTCGTTCTTCACTCTTCACTCTCTATATCCCATATCTCTTCATCTTATTATAGAGCGTTTGTCGGGAGATGCCCAGTCTTGCAGCCACCATGGATAGATTGCCCTCACACTCCTTGATGGTTTTCTCTATCATACGATGCTCCATCTCATCGAGTGTCTGCACCTCTTCGAGTGGTTTCTCCTTCTTGATAGGGTTGCCGCCGTCGATGTCATCGGGCATGATGATATTGCCATCACAGAGGATGACGGCTTTCTCGATGGCATGTTGCAACTCTCGGATATTGCCATACCAAGGTAACTCGGTGATTTTCTCCGCTGCCGATGGGGATAACTGGATGCTCACCTTATTATATAGGTCGCCATATTGCTGGAGGAATCGCTGGGCAAGGGGCACGATATCCTGCTTGCGCTGTCGAAGGGCTGGCAATTCGAGGTGGATGGTGTTGATGCGGTAGAGCAGGTCCTCTCGAAACTCGCCATTGCTCACCATTTCCTGTAGGTTGCGATTGGTGGCGCAAATCAATCGAACATTGATAGGTATCTGGGTAGAACCACCCACTCTTACGATGCTTCTGCGCTGAAGGGCGGTGAGGAGTTTCGCCTGCAAACCATAGGATAGGTTCCCTATCTCATCGAGGAAGATAGTGCTGTCGTTGGCTAGCTCAAACTTGCCCGGCTTATCCGCCTTGGCATCGGTGAAAGCTCCCTTCACATGACCGAAGAGTTCGCTCTCGAAGAGGGTTTCGGTGATGGCACCCATATCCACAGGTAGCATTTTCTTCTTGCCGCGTGTGGATAAACGATGTATCTCGTTGGCTAGCACCTCTTTACCCGTACCGTTCTCTCCCGTAATCAGGATATTTGCATCCGTTTTCGACACTTTATCCACAATGTTCCTTAAACTGTTCATAACTTCGCTATCTCCCCAATACATAGCACTTTGCGAAGTTTTTCCACAATTCTTGGTGGATAACTTATCCACAGCCTTGTTTTGATCCCTTGCCTCCACGAGGGTACGAATCATCTTCTCGTTGTCGAAAGGCTTGACGATGAAGTCGGTGGCTCCCTCCTTGATGCCTGTCACGGCAAGTTGAATATCGGCGTAAGCGGTGAAGAGCACCACTTCCGTCTGTGGTCGGAGGCTCTTGATTTCACGAAGCCAATACAATCCCTCGTTGCCGGAGTTGATACCACTGGAGAAGTTCATGTCGAGCAAAACCACATCGGGCTTCTCCTCCCTGAGCTTGGCAGGGATGGAGTTAGGGTTGGCGATGGTGATGATTTGGGAGAATATGGGTTCGAGCAGCATCCTCACGGTGGTAAGAATGTTGCGATTGTCATCTACGATCAGTAAGGTTCCTTGTTTCTTCATTGTTGCTATAGCTTGATAGTTTTTTCTAAAGATATACTTTTCTAACGAAATGTTTACCATGCCATGCAGGCATAGAGCGGTATGTTGGTCATCCAATCTTGCTCTTTGTAAGGGAGCATAGAGAAGCGGATGCCTTTCAGCTCAGGGTTGTTGCTGATGAATATTCGCAGCGACTTAGCCTTCACGTTCACTTCGGCTTTTACTTCGATAGGTATCACTTGGTTGTCTCTTTGCGTCAAGAAATCAATTTCTATCGTGGAGTTATCCACTGCATGATAATACAGAGAATATCCCAAAGCCTTCAGCTGGGTGAATACATAAAGCTCAGTAAAAGCACCCTTGTATTCAGAAAAGATGTTGTCTCCCACCACTACAGATTCGGCGGTTGTCTCTGCCATTGCCCCCATCAATCCTACATCGAGCATAAAGAGCTTGAAGGCACTGATGTCTTCATAAAACTTGAGTGGCAGTCGAGGGGCATTCACTCTCGGTACCTTGTAAGCCAATCCTGCGTCTATCAGCCATTGGATGGCCATTTCGAAGTCGGCGGCACGAGCGCTCTTCTTCACTGCGCCATAGACAAACTTTTTGTTTTCCTTGGCAAGTTGGGCA
>ENA-OPLK01000270-OPLK01000270.1-human-gut-metagenome-genome-assembly--contig:-NODE-270-length-11008-cov-3.622387_pt1 | contig 11008 bp, 8 predicted proteins | sample MGYA00241792_ERZ501711 | MGnify/ENA primary metagenome ERZ501711 (study PRJEB25962, sample SAMEA2042204) | human gut metagenome | biome: human gut; feature: human-associated habitat; material: faeces... | reverse complement strand
GGCAAATATTGCAGGCTGTGCCAATACAGTAAAAATATTACCGGATAAAAGCTTTAAAGGCTATAACACCGATATTTACGGATTCAGAACAGCAATTCCGAATTCAACCAGATTAAATGATAAAAAAGCTGGAATTATCGGCACTGGAGGGGCTTCAAGAGCCGCAACCGTAGGTTTAATTCAATCAGGTGTAAAAGAAATTAATTATTACTCAAGAAATATAATTAATTCAGCGGCTATGATTAACTCTATGCGTGAATCTTTCCCTGAAATTAAATTTAATAACTATCCATTGCAAAATATAAAAGATTTATCAGCAATTTCAATACTTGTAAATTGCACTCCTGTTGGCATGCGTGGAAACTCAATGGACATGATGCCTATAACTAAATATACATTAGCTCAATTACCAAAAGATGCAATTGTATATGATGTAATTTATAATCCAATAAAAACATTATTATTAAAAGAGGCTGAGCAATTAGGCTTAGAAACTGTTTCGGGCTTAGACATGCTTATATATCAAGGCGCAAAAGCTCTTGAAATTTGGACAGGAAAAATGCCGGATGTTCAAACAATGAAAATTGCAGCATTACAAGAGTTGTACTAATTTATTAGACAGATTAAATATGCTAAAGATACCGCATCAAGTGCGGTATGACATCGTAAAAAAAACTCCTCAGAATAAGAGGAGTTAGAAATTTTGTGTATAGGCAGATTTTGCGTAGGCTGAAGCGAAGCGGAATGCCGAAGTTGTGAGGACATAGCGAATGCCAACGAAGTGTAATGAGCGACTTGTCCGAGTGAAGCAATAATCTGAATTCAACCCTAAAAAAAACTCCTCTGAATGAGAGGAGTTGGAAATTTTGTGTATAGGGAAGGAAATAAGGAAATTTTTGTTTTTCTATTATGAGAATAAGTTAAATGACTTATCAACATTATCTTTAATCAATGATTTTACTGAATCTTGTTCTGTTTGAAGAGCTGAGTGTTCAGTATCCATTGTTTTTAATTGTTGGTCTAATTTCTTTTCTTTGTTGTTAATCTTTTGAGTTGCTGCGTTGTATTCAGCTTCTGCCAATGCAAATTTTGAATCATCTGATGCGATACCTAATGAAACATCACTTGCAATAGAAACTTCAGTCCATTTCTTTGCTGTTACACCATTATCATTAGTAACATCTTGATTTTTTTCTAATCTATATTGACCAGATTGAATCATTTCATACATTTGGCTAGAAGTTACACTACTGCTTGTAACTTTCTTACCTGTTTTTGCATCAACCAATCGATAATCTTTTGGTAAGTTGCTTGGTTTCAATGAAACTTGAGATGTATTACCTTTTTCATCATATTTAGTCATTGTAATTTTATTTGCATTCAATGCATTTGTATATTTTTGAGCAACTTGATCAGACTCATCTGCTAATCTAAGTTTTGTATTTGCAATTTGTTGTGAACGAAGTTCGATATCGTTCATTCTTGATGTAATAGCTAATAATCTAGCTTGTGATGCTGACATACCCATAGGCTTTACTCCTTTACACGATATCTGATAACTTACATTTGTGTTATCGGCTTAAACACATGTAAACTTGAGGGTTTTAGCATGTTTTGTTACATAACTTTACAAATGTAATTTATGAGTCAAGTATAGCAAGGACATGTGTTTAGAGTTTTTTTACATGTTTTCTTCAAAATAACCAAAAGATTTTAAAGTTTTATCTTTTTTACGCCAATCTTTTTCAACTTTTACAGTTAAATCAAGGTAGACTTTCTTTTCTACTATCTCTTCTAATTCAAGTCTGGCTTGAGTCCCAATAGTTTTTAACAAAGAACCGTTTTTGCCGATAAGAATACCTTTTTGGCTTTTGTGTTCGCAATAAATAGTTGCATATATTTTATCAATTGTTTCTTCTTCACGATAATTATCAATCATAACAGCAATTGAGTGAGGTATTTCATCTTGAGTGTTAAGCAAGATTTTTTCACGGATAATTTCTGATGCTACATCTCGCATTGTTTCTTCGGTCAAAACATCTTCCGGATACAGTAAATCACCCTTTGGCAACTTCTTATAAATATTGTCTAATAATGTGTCAATGTTTCTTCCTGTTTTTGCAGATATTTTAACAATTGGAAGATTTTTTTCAAAAAGAGTTTTATAACTTAAAAGATTTTGTTCAACTTTTTCAAGTTTTTTAACTTTGTCTAATTTATTCAAAACAATTATTATAGGGGTTTCTGTCTTTGAAAGAATATTTTCCGCAATCCACTTATCACCTTTGCCTGCAGGATCAGAAGCATCTACCAAAAATAGGATAAGATCACTATCAGGAACCGCAATCTTAGCCTCATCAAGCAAAAATTCACCAAGTTTGTTCAAAGGTTTGTGTACCCCCGGTGTGTCAACAAAAACAATTTGACCTTTGTCTGTTGTAAGAATGCCTTTAATTCTTTTTCTTGTTGTTTGTGCTTTATCCGTAGCAATAACTATCTTTTGCCCGAGAATTTGGTTCAAAAGAGTTGATTTACCTACATTTGGTCTTCCTATAATTGTTACAAATCCACTTTTCATAAAATTAGGATAGCATAAACAAAATTATATTTATTACAAAATCAGTCAAATGTAGTATTTTTGTCGTCACTCATATATTTTTTAAAATTATAATGATAAGATTAGTCTAGGAGATTATTCCGTGAACAAAGAGATAGTAAAATCAACAATTTTATTAACTACTTTATGCTTTGCATTGTCGCAAGGCGCTTTTGCTGCGGAAAATAAAGAACTTGTCAGAATGGATTTGGATCAAAATTCTGATGGTTCAGTTAAGGTTAACATCTACACTGACAAGCCTTACACAGAACAAATTATTGTAAACAAAAAACCTGATAACAAATATGTAATTCTACTTCCTGAAACAGTTAACACAATGGGGGTAAAACCTGATGTTACAGGAGTATCAAACGTAAAAGGCATTGATGTAAAAACACAACATTATTCTTCTTTGCCAAACAAGGGCTATACAAAGATTACCATTGACGGCAAAAGACCTATTGAAATTGTTCCTCAAACACACGTTTCAAGAACAATGCAAGCCCCAAAAAGAAGTATTTCTGAACAAACTCGTAGTGTAATGTCACAATCTAACAGACGACCATACGTTACACCACAACAAGTTCAAATGACAGTACCACAAAGAGTACTTAACCAATCAAGACCGACTACACACAACGACTTTGTACCGTCTTACGAACGTCAAAGACAATACAACAATAGTCAAACTGTTACAAGACAATATTCACAACCAGCACAAAACAATTATGTTTCAAGACCTGTACAACAAACTCGCCAAGAAACTGTGTTTTCTCAACCTCAAAGAACAGTTCAGCAATTTGCACAAACCGTTCAACAAGCTGTACAACCACAAGCTCAACAACAAACTCAACTGATTGAAACAACTCAAACTACAAATAATGCTCTAACTGAAAATGAGCAAGTTGCACTTGATGATAACAACAATCAAGCAGTTGATGATGCTACAGCAAAACAATTGGAAGCTAACGATGACGATATTACTGAAGATGATTTAGCATTCTTCAAAAAAATTATCCGCTTTAAACAAAAAGTAGCAAGAAAGATTAAGCAAATTCTTTCATTTAGAATTTCTTTCTCAACATTTATGGGCTTGGCTCAATTTGCATTGCTTATTGTATTAATCAAAATTATTGGCGATTTAGTAAAAAGAATTCAATATCCAAACGGAAACGACATTGAAACTCGTCCTGTAACAAAAAGATTGATTCACAACAATGATGAAACTTTTGAACAAGCTTATCCGTCTTATTCAAATATGGATGTGTATAACACATCTAGAAGCAATTTTGAGGAAGATAACAAGGAAGGGTTTAATATGAAACCTCTTTCTGCTCCTTCAACTTTTGCTAAGACAAGTAATAATCTTTACTCAAATGGAAATATGATGTATAATCAACAACAGCCAGCGAGTCAAAGTTTTATTCAAGAAAACGATTTTTATCGTCCATTGAATAAGGTTAGTAAGGAAGAAAAAATGTCTATCTTTGATGAAAATGCAGAAGATATTGAACGTACAATATTCAAAAATCCTTTAAAACAAATCAGCAAACATGAAGAACAAACATTGTTTGATGAAGACGAACCTGCATCATTGAATTCACCATTCAACAATCAAGAAGACTATTCAATAAAAGAACAAGAAGAAGATTTCTTTAACTACAACAACACTTCTCAACAAAATGATGAAGACTTCTTTATCTTTGAAGATGATGAAAACGATGACAACATTGAATATCAAGAAGATTATGTAGACGAAGAAGAAGATGCTGAATACGATGAAGAATCTGATGAAGAATCTGAATACGAGTACGAAGATGAAGATGGCGAAGAATATGAGGAAGAAGTAGAATACGTTGAAGAAGAGTCTGCTCCTCAAGAACCACAACAAGTTTCTAACCCGTTTGAACATTTAACTGTAAAATCAAAATTTGTAATTGATTCAAACAGGGGTTTTGCACAAGTAAGCGTTGACGGTTTGAATGCACTTATTGGTTATGTAGGTTCAAAAATTAGCGTTATTCGTAAATTCAACGAAGAAATTAATGATAAAATGCAAGTTCGCCTAAATGAACAAGCTGACGAAAATACTCTAATTTACATAATTAAAGTTGGCAAATACAAGACATTAGTTGAAGTTAAACCTGACTCTATCAGACAATTATTGGATTTATAATAAACTATGAAAAAGTTTTTTATCTGTTTGTTGTTTGTTTTAACTCTTTGTACTGCCTGCTCAAGACGCAATGATGCACCGGTGATTAAATTTGCAAGCTGGGGTTCTCAATCAGAAGTTGCATTATTAAAACCTTTGCTTGAAGATTTTGAGAAAAAAAATGGTGTAAAAATTGAATTTATGCATATTCCGCAAAATTATTTTCAAAAAATACATCTGCTTTTTGCCTCAAACATGCCTCCCGATGTAATTTTCATAAACAACTTGTACTTACCGGTTTATGCTGATTTTTTAGAAGATTTAACACCTTATGTTAATAAAACAAATTTTTACCAAAAATCTCTTGATGCAATGAGCTTTAACGGAAAAGTTTTAGCAGTTCCTCGTGATGTTTCAAACTTGGTTGTATACTACAACAAAGACCTTTTTGACAAATACGGAATATCTTATCCTGATAAAAACTGGACATTTGAAGATTTACTAAAAAAATCATTGGAATTCAAAAAACATAATATATTTGGCATAAGCTTTGAAACTTCAAACTTATTCTATTTACCTTATTTGATGAGCGAAGGTGGCGGAATTTTGTCTGACGATTTAAAAACAATAATAATCGATAAACCTGAATCTAAAAAAGGTTTAGAGTTTTATGCTGATCTAAGAAACAAATATAACGTTGCACCGAAAAAATCACAAAGCGCAAGCGCAACAATGGCTCAAATGTTTTTACAAAAACAGCTTGCAATGCACCTTTCTGGTCGTTGGCTTGTTCCAAAATATCGTGAAGTTGCTGATTTCAATTGGGATATCATAAATTTTCCTAGTGGCAACAAAGGAAGCATTGTACCAATGGACACATCAGGTTGGGCTGTTTGTAAAAAATCTGCACAAAAGGATTTAGCACTAAAACTTGTTCAATACTTATCTTCAAAAGAATCAATCGAAAGGCTTACACAATCCGGATTGATTACACCTGCAAGAGTTGATGTTGCCAGTTCTGAAACATTCTTAAAAGGAAAGCCAAAATCTTCTCACATATTTTTAGACGTAATTGAAACATCAAAACCAACACCTGTTTCTAAAGATTACCGTGAAATATCGGATAAAATTGATATAAAACTAGAACCTCTGTTTGAAAAAAATGTTAAGTAGCAATTTTTATGCGCAAAAATACTTTATATAATAGTAGTAGTTTTGTGTATATATGAATATAAATAGTTCTAATAATTTTATACGTCCAAGTTTTACGGCAAATGTTATGCCTAAAAACTGCGCTGAATATATCGACAACAAACTTAAATCAGCAAAAACCGTTGATATCTTTTGTCATACCGCAAGTGATGAAGATACTTTTAACAGCGCAAAAGCAATGTATTCTTACCTTAAAGGACAAGGCATAGCTCCTAGAATTGTTGTTTCTGACGGAAAAGAAAATTATCAATACGACGTACAAAAATATAACATAATCCAAGCAAAAGAAGTTTCAGAAAATACAAAAAAAGCAGACATGGCACTTTGCGTAGACTTTAGCTCTCCAATTAGAGTTGGTTCTAACGTTTTGAAATTCATTAACAGCTATGGCGCTAATATTGTCGGATTTGACCACCACAACGATCCTGACATTGTGGTAAAAGATTATAACAAAATTACACAATCTTACGAAAAAAATTCCATGCCGGCACTTAATGCAAAAAATTACTACATAGATGTATCAGCAAAATCAAACAGTGCAATTATTTCAAGATTTTTTGATGCAATCGAACACAAAACTACAAAAGAAGAAGCTAAAAATCTTTTTGCCGGAATGTTTGATGATACATCAAAAGACGGCATTACCAAAGTTAGCAAATTAGGTCAAATTTTTGTTAGTGACAAAGTTGACGACAAAGGCAATACGAAGGAAGTTATGAACAATGTTCTTAAAAACTTGAACGTGTTTGAAAAACTTTCTGTATTGAAACACTTTGTTGATAAAACAAGATTAACAGAAAATGAAATCGCTTTTTCTAAGACTTTAAGCAAAAAAACTCAATATTCTAGCAACGGTAAATTTGCATACGTAGAAATTACTCCTGACGACAAAGAATGGGAAAATTTGGGCAAAGACACAATTCGCTCTAAAAAAGTTTTACAACAATTCAGAAAAGATACTCTTGCTAAAGACAATGTCGATGCAGTTGCCGTATTTTACCCTACAAACGACGTCATTTACAAGATGAGCATTCAAACTAAGAAAGATTACGCAAAACAAATTATTGATAATATTAAAGCTACAACTTGTCCAGATATTCGTGCAGGTGGACACGAAAATCGTAGCGGCGGAACTATTGAAACAACAGATGCTAAAAAATGTCATGAATGGGTTAACCTATTCAAACAATCTGCGGAAGAAGTTTTGGACAAGTAATTAGCGATTCAAACTATTTTTTAAATATTTTACGATTGAAGCGTTAATATTTTTACTCACAACCTTTACTACGTCTTTTTTTGTAATATCTGTATACTCTTCGTACAATTTGCGGTCTTCTTCGTTATTTACAAAAACTTTCCACATATTTGAAACTTGTTTTCTGAAATATTTTGCCCCTAGTGCCGCAAAATCAGCATTTCTTGTATCATACTCTACAGAAATTGTTAGAGCTTGTTTTGACATTACGTATGGAGAAAAATCATCTTTCACATAAATTGGTTTTTGATAGAAGATTAAATCCGGCTTGAAGGCATGAATGCAAGGAATAGTCCTTGTTTCTCTATCCCATCCATCAATTACTTGCAAATCGTATGTTTTGAAAAAGTCTACTACTTCTTGAATGCTTTCTTCGCTAACTTCTTCACTTTCTAACAACTGCTTTGGTGTAATGATTATCGGAAAAACCTTAAAATCATTATCAAATTTTAGCAAATTATACAAGCCTATAAAATCAGTGTGGGTTATGTCTGTACACAAAAACGCTACTTTCAAAGGTTCGTTTGAATTTCTGATTTTATTTAACTTTTTCAAATAATTTGTCTTTGATTCTAATTCTTGATCATTCAAAGTAAAATAATAAAGCGCTGATTGCACTAGATTTTTACTTTCTAACAAATAACCTAATGAAGCTTTTTGTTTAGCAACAAAATTTTTAAACTTATCAACAAAAGGAATTTGAATCATTGGAGCTATTTCTACTGACTTTTTAACATAGAAATTGTTTCTCAAATATTTTGCGGTATTTTCAAACAAAACACTTGTATCCAAAACAACGCTTATGTTCAAAGCTCTTAATGCAAAAGGTTTGTATAAATTAATGTTTTTATATGTAGAAATTTCCTCTTGTTGAGATTCCAGTCGTTTGTCACTTACACCAATAATGTTTAAGTAATCTGTCACATTGTAGTTGTCTAAGATAGCATCTAAAAGCACTCCTGTACCAAAAAGTACAATCTTTTTATTTGCATATTTTTTCTTCAAATTTTCCAAAATATTTGCAAAATTGATAGACTTTAAATAATCTACATATGATAAGTACTCTTCATTAATTGTTGATGTCATTATCTTCAATGTCCTCATCGAAAGTTACAACTTCAATAACTTCTTTCGGTTCTTCTGGTCTAACAACCAAACTTGCAACGATTTCAAACGCACGTCTAACAAGTTCATCTGATTCATAATATTTGAATTCACCCAAACGACCTGCAAAATAAACATTATCAAGCTGACTTGCATCTTCTAAGTATCTTGCATAAACTTCGTTTGAAAGAACATTATTTATCGGATAAAATCTTTCGTTTTTACCTAGTTCAAACGGTTCAATATATTCATATCCAATAATATCTTTATTTCCTGAATACGTTTTGTCAGGTAAGCAATCAGCAAATATATGCGCTCTTATAAAATCATACTCATAAGGCCAATTGTATGAGCCACAATGACAACAATTTTCATAAACTTTGCTGTCTATATCCATTCTTACACTTCTATATGGTAATTCACCGTGCTTGTAATCAAAGTATTCATCAATAGAACCGGTAAAGAAAATTCTATCATATTTTGCTGGATTAATATTCGAAAAGTCTGTGTTTAATTTTAATTTAATATTTTTGTAATTTTTCAAAATGTTTTCAATTAATTCTGTCCAACCATTTTCCGGTATAGCAACATATTTTTCTTTGTAATATCTGTTATCAGTACTTATGTAAAATGGATAATAAGTGTCTGCACATTCAGGAAGAGCTTCTTCATCTACACCCCATTGCTTCATAGTGTATGGCTTGAAAACATTCTCATAGAAATAATTAGCCAAGAATTTCAAATCCTCATCCATATTTCTATACATCTCAGCAAGAGTAATTTGTCTGTTATAACCAAATTTTGTGATAAGTTTATTTTCTAATTTCTTTGCAAAATCTTCCGGAAATAATTCTTCAACAGTGCATAAGGACAAAGGCATAGAAACATTTTTGCCTTGAATTCTAACACTCGGTTTGAATGTTACAGGAGCTAATTTTCCGAATTTTGATAGATAATCCCAAATAAATTTGTGTTCTGTATGTAAAAAGTTTACATGTTTTGCATGAACAAGAATATTAGAATCTTTGTCTACATAATCGTAATGCATACCGCCTACGTGTGAAGCTTTATCAATAACAGTGACTTCTTCACGAAGCATTGTTGCCAGTCTTTCGGCAATTACTGCGCCTGTTAAACCTGCGCCTACTACTAAATTTTTCATTTCGGACTCCTATCTGGTTTCAAGTTACCATGAAATAAGAGATTTTTCAAATTAGTCAATAAACCTAAATTTAATCAATGCCCATAAAGCGTGAAAACCGTCTTTCCATGTAATTTTCTTACCTTCTGAAAATTCTCTTCCGTAGTATGAAATAGAAAGTTCATACAGTCTTGCACCTTTTTTAAGGACTTTTGCTGTAATTTCAGGTTCAAAATCGAATCTGTTTGACTTAATCTCTATATCTTTTATAAAATCAGCTCTGAAAGCTTTATAACAAGTTTCCATGTCTGTTAGAGTCGTATTGTATAAAACATTTGTCACAAATGTAAGCAGTTTATTACCTAGTAAATGATGGAACATAAAAGCCCTTGACGGCTTACCACCGTTAAGCCTAGAACCATATGCTACATCAGCTTTGTTTTCTAAGATTAATTTGATTAAATCCTTGTAATCTACAGGATCATATTCCAAATCTGCATCTTGAATAACGATAATATCACCTGTAGCTTCTTTAAAACCATCTCTAAGTGCAGCACCTTTACCTTGATTTACATCATGATACAAAACTTTATATGGTAAAGATGAATAAATTTCTTTTGTTCCGTCTGTTGAACAATCATCAATTAAAATAATTTCTTTTTCTAAACCGCAAAAATCAGCATTTTCAACCTTTTCAAGGATTGCTCTTAGTGTATCTACCTCATTATAAACCGGTATCAAAATTGTAATCTTGTTCAAAACAGTTTCTCCGTATAAAAAAATATTAAAATATTTTGAAATATTATAGGATATATTGTACAATAAAAATACAGTATAATAAAGGGTTATTATGGAAAATATTAAATTATCAGACGAGAAAGAGATTGAATACGCTTCAAACTTACTTAATACCGCTATAAGAGAATTTAATAAAAAGAACTACTCTATGAGTTCTAATCTATTAAATGAAGCTAAAACTTCTTTCAAAAATACAAAACTGGATAACTTGATGTCTTTATGCCTATCATTAGAAGGGGCTTTAGATTACATTGAAGATAAAAAGAATTATAATGAATCACTTAACTTGTTAGAAGATGCAAAATATCTTGCAACATATTCTCAAAATCAAACAGCAAAAACTTTTTGTGAGTATGTATTGGGTTGCATTTACAAAATGGATAACTGCCAAGAATTAGCAAAAATTCATTTAACAAATGCAAAAAACCTTGCGTTTAAATCTGATGAATTTAATCTGTTAGATAACATTACAAACGAATTAAACGAAATAACAGCTGAATCTAACAAACTTTTATCAAACAAACGTGATCCGATGGTTGCCTTGGTAAAAATTGGTCAGTCAGTATCTGCAGAAACTAATATTGATGAACTAATCAGGGTTATTGCAGAAGAAACTAAAGAAGCTATTCAAGCAGACCGTTGTACAGTGTTTTTATACGATAAAAAGAACAACGAACTTTGGTCTAAAGTTGCGTTGGGCATGGAAAACTCTGAAATCAGATGTCCTGCTGACAAAGGTTTAGCCGG
>ENA-OPLK01000268-OPLK01000268.1-human-gut-metagenome-genome-assembly--contig:-NODE-268-length-11017-cov-2.220763_pt1 | contig 11017 bp, 10 predicted proteins | sample MGYA00241792_ERZ501711 | MGnify/ENA primary metagenome ERZ501711 (study PRJEB25962, sample SAMEA2042204) | human gut metagenome | biome: human gut; feature: human-associated habitat; material: faeces... | reverse complement strand
GTTTGACAAGCAATATTTACCCTATCAAGTAATACAATCATTTACTAAAGCAACCCAATATGGCTATTTGGCAAAAGACACATTAAATGCACTGCTCTATTACCAGAATATATCTGGTGCGTATGATTTTTTAGGAATGCCAGATTCTGCATTTGCCATAAATACAAGAGTTGCGAAGAAACTACAATTATTGGGATATAAGCGTGAAGCAGCCATAGCTTTTGGCTGTAATTATGATTATTATATGAAAAAGAAAGATTGGGTAAATGCAAAGAAGGCATTTGATGCGTATCAATCTACAGGCTATGAAGGGAATACCAATTATTCTGATTCTAAAGCTTTTGTGTTATACGAGAAAGGATTGTACTATTTGTGCACTTCCCAATTAGACTCTGCTTACACTTATCTTATGAAGAGCTGGGAAATATGTAAGTCATTTGGAAACAAATGTGTCACTGCTAATGCTTTGGCTCAATATTATTTAAAAAACAATCAACCTTTACTGGCATCAAAATATGCTTTGTTGAGTTCGGAGTATAATGATTCGAGTATAATAGAAGCTAGACATTCTCAGTTGCAGCAAATGCAAGCGATGTATGACTACAGTAGAAATCAGGAAAAGGCAAGGAAAGCGGAGCAAAAAGCGGAACAGAGAAACCGAACAATATATATTGTAATCCTGGGAAGCATTGCTATCCTGTCTGTTGCAACCATCATTTATAGACGACAGTTAATCCTGAAGAAAAAGCGAAATGCCGCAACCAGGTTGCTGTACGAAGATAGTTTGTTAAAACTAAAGAAGCTACAAGATGAGTTAGAACATGTGGTTACAGAAAATGGAAAAGAACAGACTATGATTGTCCGGGAGAAAGAGGAAGCTATCAATCGTCTGAAGAAAGAGGTTAAAGAGATTCGAGAGAAATATTCCAATCCATTGCTCTCTGATACCGATGTTATTTTGAGGAACTCATCCATTTACAAAAAAATAAGATATATAGAAATGCATCCGAGAGAGAGTCTGCAATATGAAGATTGGAGTGAGCTGGCTGCAACCATAGAACGTTTGGTTCCGTCATTTGTTCCAATATTGAAAGAACGTGTAAGCCATAAAGACTATCAGATTTGTCTGTTGGTTAGAATGGGAATACCTTCTTCATCAATAGCAAATCTCGTTGGTCTTTCTGCATCAGGAGTTTCTGCTGCAAGAAAGAGAATGCTAGAAAAGTTATGCAACAAGGTAGGATCTCCAAAAGATTTAGATAGATTTGTCTGCCAAATTACATAAATAAAATCGACTTGCATATCATGAAGCAGTTCTATAAGTAGTTAATTTCGTGCAACTTACGGAGCTATGTAAAATTTGAGTAAAATTTGAGTTCAAGTTTCTCTTGTTGCTTTCGCCGCAAATGAGTACTTTTGCAACGTTTTCAAATTAGATGAAAATGAAACGTTTAACAAGTACATTGATTGTTGGAGGGATTTTATTGGGGAGTCCCATCCATTCGAGAGCAGAGCCTTATGAACTGGTTTCGAGTATTGTTTATAAGAATCAAAAAGCAAACAAAGGAACTCGTTCTATAAGTCACCCTTTGATTGTCAATTTGGTTAATCATACATTGACTGTACCAAAACACGTCATAGGTTATACACTCATCTTAGAAAACGAGAATGGAGAAACCTGTACCTATATTATTACAGATACAGTCTTCATTTTACCACAGGAGTTGAGTGGACATTATCAACTGTCTATTTCAAACGACAGTATAATGTACAAGGGAAGTATTTATGTAAATTAAAAATTAATAGAAACAATGAAAAAGATTTTATTTTTCGCATTTATGTTGACAATGTCAACAGGTGCATTTGCCGCTTCTGAAGAGAAAACATTTTGTACAATTGTAGTTTCACCATGTGAAAAAGTTCCAAATACTTTATTTGAAGGTTCTCCAACTAAAGAGGATATTGCCAAAGCACAGCAAAGAATGATGGAGGAATGTAACAAATAAAAGACATAGGAACAAGAATAGGAATAAACTACTCTTGTTCCTATATGTATTTAAGAGAATCAATATGAAACAGGTATTAACAGTCGTATTATTCCTTCTTTCACTCCATTGTTCAGCTCAATTGCGCACCGTTGACAGCGTGCTTTATCGTTTCAATTATGCGATGAAATATACTTCTTTTGAGGGAGGTAAGCGCTTTGATGATGAGATGGTAGTTGATATAGGCAAGAACAAAGTTCACAATTATGGTTATTGGGATGTAAGAAATGGCTTTCTGATAGATAGCATTCGTGGACATGGCGGTGACATTGCAGATTATTTTGCAATGGGAACTCCTGTGGCCATATATGATGCACATATCCTGAAGAATTATCCACAAAAGGGTATGTTAACCTATACTCAATACGAAGGCAAATCATTCATTTACAATGAACCCATTATGAAAAAGAATTGGGTCCTGGAAGAAGGTGACACTACGATATTAGGATATACCTGCAAAAAGGCAAGCTGTACATTCAGACATCGTAGCTGGAAGGTATGGTATGCTCTTGACATTCCATTTTCAGAGGGGCCATGGAAGTTGGATGGACTGCCTGGAATGATATTGAAGGCAGAAGATACCAAGGGACAATATCTTTTTGAATGCATCGGTATCAAGGAACACGTCAATCAACCTATGCAACTGGAATTAGACAAGAGAGTTCGAATTTCTCCTATTAGACTTGAGCAGTTAAGAAAACTCGCAAAAAAAGATTACCTTGCTTATTTAAAGGCTGTGGGTGAAACAAAAATCATAAACCCTTATAAAGGAACACCAAAAACAGCTTGTCTGTTAGAGTATTATGAGCCGAATAAGAAATAGAAGAGAGCTCAAAAGAAAACATCACTCCAAATAAAAGAGTAGAACACAAGACAACAGATAAAGGAAAATATGAGAAGAGAGATTTTAGGATTGCTGCTGCTGATTTTACCGCAGGCAATGGCGATGGCACAAACGTTTTCTGGAACAGTAAAGGATAACCGGTCCCGTAAAGGATTGGATTATGTTTCTGTCGTTGTTTTCGATGGAAAGAAAAAGCCTATCTGCTTCCAGCATACCGATGAGAAAGGCAGGTTCCAAATAGAGGTAAATCCGGATAAACACCCTTCTTCTCTTTCTTTCTCATGCCTGGGATACGCCAGACAAGTACTTTCTGCTGCCACTTTCAAAAATGGACAGACGGTCTATATGCGAGAGGCAGAAACCAAACTCAAGGAGGTGGTGGTAAAATCTCAGCGTCTCAGGCAAAATAGCGACACCCTGATCTATTCGGTAGCAGGATTCAGACAGAAGCAAGATCGCAGCATAGCAGATGTCATCGCCAAAATGCCGGGATTGAAAGAAAAAGACAAGGGCACTACCCCCTCCCAGGGTACCGCCATCAACAAGTTTTATATAGAAGGTATGGACTTGATGGGAAAGAAGTATGCTATGGCATCCGAAAACCTCTCTGCCGATAAGGTGAAGAATGTAGAAGTCCTCAAAAACCATCAGCCGATCAAAGCCTTGAAGAATGTAGAGTTTTCTAATCAGGCTGCCCTGAACATTGTTCTTAATGATGATACCAGGAATGTGTGGTCTGGCAGGATGGATGTGGGAATGGGTTCCCAGCTACAAAAGGCAGATGGAAAAACATTCCTGCGCGATGGAAAACTAACAGCCATGATGTTTGGCAGGAAAATGCAGAACATATCCATGTATAAATGCAACAACACCGGACGGGACATTCAGCACGAAGTAACCTCCCTGGCACAAAATTCCGACTTGCAGGATAATCGCTCTGGAGATTGGATCTCGGATATTCCTATAGGCAGCAACCAATTGGATTTGAAACGATACAACTTTAATGACACTCATCTCTTTGCCACCAACTGGTTGGCAAAATTGGAGAAGGACAGGAACCTGCGCCTGCAGGCTACCTTTCTGAAAGACCATAGCCTGGGACATATTGAAGAGCAGACTACTTATACGGATGTTTTGGGAATGCCTGTGATAACAGAAGATACGCAGGCAGACAAATATAGGAACGAATTGACTACTGAGCTGCAATACACCCAGAACTCCAGCAAGAACTATCTGAACGGAATGGTCATATGGACGATGGACTGGAACCATTCCTCGGCAAAGACAGGATTAAAAGATGGGGAAATGCTTCAATGCGTGAAACCCCACCATCTGTTTGTCGGCGAAGATTTCAAGCTGATACACAACTATGACAACAACCGTAGTTTTACCCTCAACGTCGTAGGCTCCTATCAAAATCAGTCCAATCTCTTAGCTCTACTTGAAGATGGAGTACAAAAGCTTGATCATACCGCTTCCTCCTTCCGTGCATCTACAGGATTCCGTCATAAGGTGATGGGATTCAACATCTCCTATGATGCCAGTGTAGATTACAAGAAAGAAAGTGTGAATCAGGTATGGCAGTCTGAACTGAAGCAGACTCTGGAGCAGATAAACGGAATGCTGATGCCAAAAATCAATCTGGAAATCCTGTCCGGTTTCAATTTCTCAGCATCATGCAATTTGAAATTATCGCAGGTCAGCTATTTGCAGGAATCCAAACAAACGTTCCAATGGAGTCCTACACTGAACATGTCGTATCAAATGACAGCAACCACGGAGGCCAAGGCAGGATATCGAAAGACAAGTACGCTCGATCCATTTTCTGCAATAGCCTCCTTTCCCTATTACAGTAGTTATATGACCAGGAAGATTGGAATAGGAAAAATAGAGCGGATGACCTCAGACTTGCTTTGGGGCACATTTGCTTACGGTAATCCGGTGAATGGATTATTCTTCAATCTTTCCGGCAATTATTCCGCCAACGGCAACATTCCCGTTTATCAGAGCCAATTGTTGGATGGTCAGATTTTCCAGGCTAAGGCAACCGATATGCGCACCCATACGGAAAGATACTTCCTGAACGGAGACTTCACCAAAGCTTTTGCGCTGGGAAAACTGAGCGTTACGATAGGAAGGGAGATGATGTGGTACAACTATCAGTTATTGATTTCCGACCAACTTACGCCCTACCAGACCAAGAGCGACCAGGTGGAATTCAAGTTATCCTGGATGCCAACGCCTCTGTTCTCTTTAACAGAAAAAAGCTCTTACAACCATTCCAAGTTGCACAATCGGAAAGACGCATCGCAGGATGGGAATGGCATCGATTTCTTCCAGCATGAACTGAAACTGTTCGTGATGCCCGGCAACTGGCAGATGGAGTGGAGACACGAGTTGTATCACAGCAATGATGAGAGCATGAAAACGTCATACTTTTCTGATTTTATGCTTTCCTATCGCACCAAGCGATATGAAATCAGTGCCCAGATCAACAATCTCTTTGGAACGAAGACATTCTCTCATCACTACATTTCGAGCAGTTACATACATCATACCATCTGCCGGTTGCGTCCTCGTGAAATCCTATGTAAAGTATCATTCTCGTTATGATAAATTTAAGTAGTGCTGCGCATAGCCTATGATCCTTTCTGAATCACAATGCGAAGATACAACTTTATCGAGAAACTGTTATTTTTCCCCCATTATTTTGGGGTGAGAAACTTTAGTAAGGTAAGAGGTCCGCAAATCGTAGCCGATAACAATAAGGATGATGACGAGTAAGTCACCATCCTTATTGGATTATTAGAAATTATATTTTACGCTGAAAGTGCATCCGATAGGACGCAACTGATAAATGTATCAGAAGAAAGAAAGCCCAAAGCTACCTTGGTGCTCTCGCATCGTAGTCCCCAAGTCCTTCACTCTATTTTGCATTTGGTAATAAGAGTACTCCAAAGACAAGTTCAGCTTGTCGCTCCAAAACGCCTGTTCCAATCGGGTATTTACCAGATAACGATCATTTACGAGTTTAAGCACATTGTCTTTCGACAGAATATTAGTATGGTAATTTCCCAAACTTGCCATCAGCGAGATAGACGTATCCGTGCTACGGAAATTCTTGCTGGCATTGAGAGTGAGCGACTTGTCGAGCATGGTATTTTTCTTCTTGGACACCTTGTTGTAGACATCCCCATCCGATACGCTCGTTTGGCTCATCGAGTTGGTTTGCGAGCGAGTTATCAAGCCCATAAGCGAAGCAAAGACGCCATCCATTGTATTGTGGAAGTCGAGATGGCCGCTTGCAAAGAGAGAGTTTCGATTGGTCAAGCTACCAGTGCCCTTGGTCGTCGCATCCTTGTAAGTGTAGAATATCGGTGAAGTAACAAAGTTGGATATGTCACCGAAATTGCATCGGGAACCTCCTCTCAACCTAAACTTCAGTCCCTTAGTCACTTTCCATGCGAGGGTGGTGTTGACATTGGCATAGGTGTCATCATGACGAAAATCCTTGTCCTCTCCCACATTCTCGAAATGCATGTTGAGCAGAGACAACGGAACTCTCACCTCCCAGGTCAGCCGGTTCCAAGCCATCTGGAAGTAAGGCTCCACGCTTGTATTGAGCATATAGCCCTGAAAAGTGTTGGCTAGCTTCTCCTCGGAACGAAGTCGGGACAAACGAATCTTATTGTAATAAGACTCGAAGTTTACCTTGACGCCCATTTGTACGAGTCTGCCGAGTTGCCATCCGAAAGAGGTATGCTCGTCGGTCTGGAAGGCAGTCTCGTTGAGGCTTTGCCACATCTCCCAACTCTTGTCGGTAGGAATCGCTTGGAGACGATTGACAGGAGTGTTGGAGAACTTGATATTGCTTTGCAACTGAAACACTTTCTTGCCAATATGGTAAATGGAGCTAAACTGGTTGGTTAGCTGATAATTGGCTGATTTTTGCTTTTGTGCGCCATCAAAGTTGTCCTCAAGCCCAAAATGCTTGTGATAGAACTTGGAGTTGAAGGTAAAGTCATCCAGGAAATATACTTTCTCCGTATTGTTCTCCAGTTTTATCTTTCCCATCAAAGAATTAGAATATACTGCCGCCTGCACCTTCTCAGAGAAGTCTTGATACTGGTTGTCATCCACAAAGATACTGGATTTTTTCTGGTTTTGGCAGTGCAGGTCATCACCGGCATAGCGCAAATTGAGGGTAAGCGTCCGTTTGTCCTTCAGTTTGAAGAGAGAGTTGAAAGCTCCTTCTCCCGACTTATTGTCAACATACCGGTTCAAAGACACACTAGGAATATCTTGTGCCGAAAGGCTGATTCCATCCCAAGTAAAAGATGAGAAATCAGAAACTTGGTCGAGTCCGAAAGACTGCGACGTATTATAAGTCAAGCCCGTGTCATTAGCCTTGAGCGACAAGAGCTGTTGCGTTTTTTTGTTGATTTGCATGGCGAAGACATCACTCTTCCACAGCGTCTGGTCATCATAGCCCAGTCCTTGCTGTAGATAGCCGATAGGCTTCAGCTTGCGGTTGTTCTTGATTTTCAGATTGAGCGCAGCCTTGTCGGAGAAGGAGACATTCTTCAAGGCTCTTATGGGTTGATGGTTTTCGTAGACATTCACCGCAGCCACGTCGTCAGGGCGGATATTCTTGGTAGCCAAGGTATAGTTGCCCGACAGCATGTCCATGTTTTCGATATAAAACTTACTGATGCGCTCACCTTGGTAATAGATGCCTCCCGTGTTGTCCACGCTGATGCCTGGCATTCGTTTCAAGACATCTTCAATACTTCTATCACTTCCTTTCTTGAAGGCATTGACGTTATAGGTCAATGTATCGCCAGATTGGTGAATTGGCACACTTCTTACTACTACCTCCTTGATATTGATGGCAGCATCATGTAAGATGATATTCTTGAGTTTGCCAAAGTCCTTTTGCAGGACGGTTTTAGTCTCATAACTCAGACGTGAAAAGGTGATATTTGCAATGGAATCACGATTGTTTACAGACAAACGGAATTCACCTTGTCTATTCGTCTGCGTGTAACGCTTCAACTTCTTATGTTGATTGTAGGCTCTGACCATTACATTGCCAAGAGCTTTAGGCAAGGCTATTAGCAACGCAAGGACAACCATCCCAATATGCTTTGTAAGACTCATATTGTTTTCTTATATTATTCCTTTTCCAATGGGCTATAGAATAGCTTTCTCTTTGGTATTGGCATCGGCTTTCCATTCATATCCTTTGGAGCTAAAGGAGAATTTTTCCAAGACTTTGCTGGATTAGACTTATAATCAGCCAAAGCTTGATTAAAGTGCTCACGAGTAGTCTTGAAATATTCTGTGTCGTTGACAGTAATTGGTGAACTTGATTTGCGAACAGAAATCGCAGAAAAAGTATGCTCTTTATCTTCTGTTTCCGCCGCAAGAATTAACCCTGGCAATCCATTTAGCTTCCAAGGTCCTGCACTTTTAGGTATATCACAATACCAAGCTATCCAATTACGTCCACGGAAAGTAGCTGTTGCTTGATGACATAAATAGCCACATATTTCTTTCGTACTATCGGATAAAGCCCAATCTATATGAGGAACCTCCTCATGATACATAAATTTATCTATTGAGACCTTACCATAATAAGATAATTTATTCGCATTTACATTTTCTAACAAGAATTCTTTAAAGTCGGGACTATACTTATTGTAGAAATCAAAATATTCTCCAAGAGTCATTTGTTGCTTGCCAACAAGAGCAGAGTCCAATCTATATGAGCCATAACTTTCATATTTAAAAATTGAATCACCTAATTCTAAGATAGCATGATACTCTCTCATGTCACCTAAGCTATGGTCGATGACGCGATAGTTGTAGATACATTCTATAATACTAGAATCAACTATTTCTTTCGTACCTAGCTTTGCAGGCTCATTTGCCAAAGGTCCAGATATAGTTATTTCTTGAGCATTTGTCAATAACGGAAATACACAAAAACACAAAAATACAATTATTTTATCCATAAGTAAACCTCTATTTTACATTATTTATACGTGCTTCAGCATGAGCACCTTTTCTTTCTCCGCAATAAGTTTCGTTCAAATCTTCTATATAGTCAACGAATTCCTCTGATTTAGAGAAAAACTCAGGAGCTACGGTCATAACATCTCTTCCACATGACGTATGCAAAACGGTTCCTACATGATCTGCAGCATTAGCTGCCACTGCCATCAGCGCAAACGCTGACATTAAAAACAATTTCTTCATAATCGTTCTTTTTAAATTAATAATTGTTTGCGGTATAATTTTTGGCGCCTTATTATACCTTTATTTAATTTCTATCATTCCTTGGTACATACTATTACCATCAGATATTTTCAGAGAATACTCACCACTTAATTCTTCTGGTACTACTTATTAATAACGTTTAAAATATCCTGACGTATCTTCTCATTGGTACCATTCACCATATAACGTATCAAGCCATCCTCACCTAGGACGATGAAGAGAGGGAAACCGCCTGAGCCAACAAATTTCACGAAATAATTATCACCATAAAGATGAGTCCAATTGAAGCCACGTACCTCCGTTATCTTCCTTACCTTATCAGCTTTCTCGAAGTTTACAGAGAGAAATATCACATTAGGATACTTATTCTTCCACTCCGAAAGGATAGGCATTTCTCGCAAACAAGGTCCACAGCCTGAATACCATGCGTTGATAACTACCTTATGTCCCTTGAGCGACTGTTCTGTCCAAAGTTTTCCGTTCAAATCGTGCAAAGTAAAGGAACCTGGCAACGGCTTGCCACACAATGCGTCAGTATTCTCGTTATGCCTCGTCAAAGACAACATCTGCTGATTGGTCTCTATTTGGTCTTCTATCTCTGATAGAGATTTCACTCTACTGCGAGGTATCTCATATTTTTCCCATTCCTTAGGTATAGTAAAGTTGGGATACATCGTAAAAATCATCAAGTTGCCATTTTCTCCATACTTGATGGCTGACATAGACTTTACCTTCGATACATCCAAAGGCAAATCCTTGACATAGAAATGTCGATTCACCATTATACTAGGAGACAGCAAACTATCTGCTTGTTCCTGTACGACAGGAGTTTCCTGTGCGCTTGCAGCAAAAGGCATCATCGCCAAAAGCAACGCCATCATCATTTGTTTCATCATTTTCTTTTCCATTGCATATCTCTTTTATATGTTTCCTACATACTTATTCTTATTAGAAAATACGCAACTCTTACCATTGAGTAAACTAAATGAACGCACTTTTAACTTTTATTCGTATTGGTAACTTGCGGCCTTTTATAATTTTGCCTTTCTGTAAAATATATAGATAGCATTCCAAATAGATAAAGAAAAAATACATGGAAAGAATATATCACTCCATTTATTTAAAATAACCCTTTCTATTATTTCTATTAAATAGACAACTTGTAAAGCTACTAAAAAAATCAGTATTGTATATTTAGTTATTTTTGTCATATTCTTCTAATTAAATTCGTTTTACCTGCTTTATTTAATTCTTACCACCTGTAAATATACAAAAAGTTACCCAAAGGTAACTTTTTGTGATTATTAACCTATACTAATGGTTAATCCGGTCATTAAGGTCAAGGTCATTAAGGGTCATTAAGGTTTTTCAATACCTTAAAAGTCCTTTACGATTTGCTATGAAAATCGCCTTTGCTAAAAAGTATGTTTTATGGGGTAAAATCCATGTCTTATAAGGAAAAAATCCAGCTTTTTTCGGAAAAGTGTGGTTTTCTGCCCTTGTTTTCATAGGAAAAGTGTATTTTTTAGCCCTTGTTTTTATAGGAAAAGTGTAGTTTTTAACTATTGATTTATAGGAAAAGTGTGTTGTCTATATTTATAAAAGAGACTTCTTGGTTTGAATGCCAAGAAGTCTCATAAATCAATTTTTAAAAGCCAGTTCTTATTTTCTTATTTTCTGAATTTCCTCCAGTGGAAGCTCTGTGGCCGTTGATACTTGCGCTTCAGAAAGTCCCATTGACAAAAGGCGGTAAGCTGTGGCTATCTTTTCTTTCGCCATTCCTTTTTCCATTCCTCTCTTCTCATCAAACTTTCTGGTGGCATATATATCACGCATATTCTTGATG
>ENA-OPLK01000266-OPLK01000266.1-human-gut-metagenome-genome-assembly--contig:-NODE-266-length-11116-cov-4.306934_pt1 | contig 11116 bp, 7 predicted proteins | sample MGYA00241792_ERZ501711 | MGnify/ENA primary metagenome ERZ501711 (study PRJEB25962, sample SAMEA2042204) | human gut metagenome | biome: human gut; feature: human-associated habitat; material: faeces... | reverse complement strand
CTGGCGCCATGTCCACTGGAATGCGCTCCTCTCCGCCTATGGCGAGAGCCCCTTCTTCGAGTATTACCAGGACGACATCCGCCCCTTCTTTGAAAAGAAATACGAGTTCCTCTTCGATTTCAACATGGAGACTACAGAGAAGATGATAGAGCTCCTCGACATCCGTCCCAAGATTTCAATCACCGAAGCCTATATTCAGAGTAAAGAACTGGAAGAAGAGGATGAAATCAAGGATTTCCGCGATGCTATTCGCCCTAAGAAGCCGCTTCCTGACGCTGAATTCGCTCCCCAGCGCTATTATCAGGTCTATGAACAGAAGCACGGTTTCCAGCCGAATATGAGCATTCTGGACCTCCTCTTCAATGAAGGAAACGAGGCGATATTCTACCTATAAATCATCAAGGTAGAGTATCGCCTCGCAGCTTTTTCGCAGCTTTTTCGCAGCCTCTCACTGCCTCTCGCAGCCTTTTCGCACCTTTTAGTTAAAAAAAACTAAGTCATAGTTTTTTAACCCAAGGCTCATAGTTTTCTATCCCAAAGCTCATAGGTTTTTGCCTCGTAACTCATTGTTCTTCATCTTTTTCTGTCTTCTATTAAGCCCTCCCGTTGTCATCAATGATGTCTAGGCTCGGTCTTCATTGATGCCCTCTCATCCCCCTCTTTATCATCGTTCTCATCCCCTTGTCCTCATCCCCCTCAACCCTCATTATCCGCATCAGGAGTTAACAGGTTAACAGTTAACACCCCAAAAATGCATACTCCCCCTCCCACACATATATAAAAATAAGTATATATATATATTTAAATATAATAAGGTACGCAAGGGGGAGGTAGGAAAAAACAGCTGTTAACTGTTAACCCTGTTAACCCCTGCTGCTCCCAGATGCTCTTTTAGGAAATTTAAACAAGTATGCTTGGTGGGTTCATCGAAAAGCCGTACTTTTGTACCCGACTATAACAACATCAAACAAAATACAACATAAAAACAATAATAACAACATAAAATGAAGAAACTGAAATTCCATATAGTAGGTCTTACCCACAATGACGTGAAAGGTCGTGAGGTAGAATACGCCAAGGAGGCAGAGGGCAGAACCATCTGTCTTGTGCCCGATGACGCCAACCCCTTTGATATGCTGGCAGTGAAGGCTTACGACAAGCAGCTTTTCATCGGCTATGTCTCAGCCCTGGAAGGCGAGGACGTAAGAGCCCTCATCATCGCCCGGAAGGGCAGAAACCTGCGCACCCGATGCCTGGGCTGCAACAGCAAGGAAGGAGCCGATGAGAAGTCGGGACTCCAGCTGATAGTGGAGGCGCGTGTGGACGTCTCTGAGCAGGAGATAGAGCAGGCTCGCAGGGAAATCTATGATGACGGAATCTACGACGACTGGCACTATTCCGGTCCCATCCTGCCCATTGACAAGCTGACCCGTTTCAGCGATTGCACCATGATGCTGGAAGGCGTCATCAACGACATCATCAGCATCCAGGAGCAACTCTCACGGGATTCAGATTCTTCTCGTGATTCAGATTCCGCTGAAGCCGATAAGAACCCTCTTGATGCCGATTCCCGGTCGGCGCTGGAGGCTGAGCTGCGCGACAACCTGGAAGAGGCTAGGGAGCGGCTCAGCAGCTTCATGGAAATACAGAGAAGCGATTATTCGCGCGAGATGACGCAGACAAGAAACCGCATTCTCAACAACCTCGACCTCATAGACGATGAGGAAATCCATCGCATGGCCGAAGTCCTGACTACCGAACTGGGATTCATCACCAGCTCCGGTTATCGTGAACGGGCAGCCCAGTCGTTTTTCGTAGATGCGCCTATCGCCCTCAAGCAGAAGCAGACGGGTGCCTACGACTATAAAGACCAGCTGGACGCCATAGAAAAGCAGCTCTATGCCTTCCCATATTCGCTCTATCCCACGTTCAAGGCCGACCCGGTAGATTTCCTCCGCCAGGTATTCTATAAGCGTGTGCCTCGCAAGATGATGCTCCAGCTGCTCTCGGGCATCGTACTGATGATTATGAACGGCAGGGTGAGCGATGTGAAGCAGTGGGGCAAGCATGGCAATGAGGAGGCGCTGCTGGCGATGAAGGCGATGAAGGCGGTGGGTGCCAAGCCTTCGAACGAAGTGAAGAAAGAGAAATTCATGGAACTGGTTGATTTGGTAATTCCGAAGATAGCGGTTTATAAGAAAAACGGCTGTCCTGAAGTGCTGGTGAAAAGGCAATCCGACTGGTTTCCTGTGTTCCGCCTCTTAAACGGGTGGGGGCTATTCAATATGGGAACTCCTACGGCCTTCTGCAAACATCTGGCCCATCTGTATGAAAAAATACCTCCGGAGAATACAGGGCGTGCTCCGCTCTGCAAATGGAAGGATCTTGCGCAGGTGAAATCTGAACCATTTGAATATGCGGCTCTGGAATGGTGGAAACTTGATTCAGATAAGTTGGGCTCGGTAAGCTTAGAAAGATTCAATCATTATTGCGATATTGTGAATGCTTTCAAGAGGATTTTGGGCGCAACAGCTTTATTGGAGAATGTGGACTTGAAGGAAATCTTGCCGAAACAGGTGGATAAGGAAGTGCCAGACTCGGACACCAAGAATGATGACGAGATGACGGCGGAAGATGGTAGCTAGCGGGGTATATTAATACCTCGCTTATACCCCTCCTATACCCTTTGATGATTCTTTATACCTTGTTTTATACCCTCTTTATACCCCTGCTTTTTTATTTCAAAAAAAACTTGTAAACGGCTATTTTTTTGTTTATCTTTGCATCGCTTTTCGGAAGAGAAGTGGCTGGTTTTCAATAATCCAGTCTTTGTATAATCTAAATAATATTCAAATGGTAAACAACAATCTTTCTTTTGATGAGTGCAAGCAGATGAGCCGTCGTCTCATCGCCATGAACCCTAACCGCAATGCGAACATGGGTAAGATTTCCACTCATCTCCTCGATTACTACACCGAGCTTACCAAGCAGCCTTGGCTCTGCACCCTCGTAGGGCAGATTCGTGACCTCACTGCCAAGCAGAAGCAGATGCTGCAGCAGGCGGCTGAGGCTGTGGATGCTGCGCAGTATCAGAACGAGGATGACCTTGCCTTCGCCATCATCAAGAAGCAGGAGGAGGTGAAGGCGGGCGAGACCTTCAAGCAGCTCGACAAGCAGATTTCCATCTTCAAGAAGCAGCTGCCATTCCGCTCTCCTCACTACTTCCACTTCCTCGATGATCACCGTGCCCAGAAGACTATCGACCCGGAGGCCTTCACCTTCCAGACTACCGTGGACATCGATAACCCGGAGGAGGTAGAGGCGGCCGTGAAGAATGCCCTGCTCCTGAACGGAATGTTTGATGACCAGCAGGAGAAGCTCTTCCGTGAGAAGATTTTCTCTGCCGATGACATCGAGCTTTGGAAGGGAAAAGTGCTTCACGTGGAACGTTCGGCCCGCAACAAGGCGCACATCGACATCCGAATCCCTATCGGAATGACCATCGCTGAGGCGCAGAGTGCCTTCTGCAAGCTCATTCATGCCACCGAAGACCCTAGCTGCGTTACGCCTGAGCGCATCATCTTCATCACCGATGCCGTGAGCCAGATCTATACTGCCAACGACTGGTACAAGCGACTGGATGAGGAAGCCGTGGCAGAATATCGTGAGGCTTACAGAAAGAGAGGACTGGATATTGACGGCCGTCCGCTGGATGTAGATTCTGCCCAGATAAGAGCATCTCAGAATTCCTCTTCTCAGAGCTCTTCTTCCTCCGCTCCAACCGTAGATTTCCAGCCTATCGAGAGCGAGGAGGAGAAGGCGAGAAAGGCAGCCAATGCTGCGCAGTATGAGCAGACATACGATGGCGTTCCTTATGAGGAGATTGTGAAGGCGCTGGTGGATCTGATGGGCGGTGCTCCTGCCCATGGCAACCGCAACAACTTCATCTATCGTGAAGCCTGCCTGCTCAGATACATCTGCAATAGCGAGGCGGCTTGGATTAAGCAGGTAATCGAAATCTTCGGCGAAGACGAGGCGAAGGCGTTCGCCTCTGTAGAGAGCGCCTGCAAGGTGGCTCAATCCTCTGAAATGCCTCTGCTCGTGAAGCAGGCTGTGGAACTTGCCCGCAAGAATTATCTCGCCAAGCAGGCCACCGAGAAGGCGGGAATCTACGCTGATGTTCCCCCTCAGATGCCTGCCCGTTTGCCTAAGCTCATCAAGCTGCTCACCAGCAAGGTAGAGGATGATTTCAAGGCGCCTGTGGCGATGGCGGTCTTCCCTCCGCTGGCTGCTCATCTCAAGGGCGTCAACTTCCGCTACATCGACAATCAGGTGCATGAGGCGGCGATGATGAACCTGCTCGTAGCACCTATGTCGTCAGGCAAATCGGCGGTAAACGGACCTATCAACAGCATCATCGAAGACCTGGTGCAGATGGATAAGGTGAACCGTCAGAAGGAGCAGGAATGGAAGGACGAGGTGAACACCATGGGCGACAACAAGAAGAAGCCGGTGCGTCCGGAAGACATCTGCATCCGCATCGTTTCGCCCGATCTTACCCGTGCTGCCTACATCCAGCGTCTGGACGATGCGCAGAAGGCTGGCGATGCCTATCTCTACTGCAAGATGGACGAGGTAGATATGCTCAAGAAGTTCAATGACCCTAGCCAGCTGATTCGTCTCTGCTGGGACAATTCAGAGGACGGTCAGGAGCGTGTGGGCACCAAGAGCGTCACTGCCCGTGTGAAGACCCGTTTCAACTGGAATGCTTCCAGTACCATCGCCGTTACCCAGAAGTTCTTCTCGGTTCGTGAGGTGGCTGATGGAGCCGTGAGCCGCCTGTCGCTTGCCACCATCTTCCGTTCAGAGTTTGCTCCTTGTCCGGTTGTGGGGGAATATGATGCGCAGTTCAAGTCGCAGCTGGCTCCTTACATCCATCAGCTGAATGCCACCAGCGGTTTCAAGGAGTGCAGGAAGGCTCGCCAGCTTATCGAGCGCCTGGGCAGTGAGCTCATGGAGCTGGCTCAGCTGGCTTACAACAAGCCTTACGCCGAGTTTGCCAAGCGTGGTTTGGCGAATGGTTTCCGCAGGGCGATGGTGCTCTATCTGGCGAATGGCGAGAAGTGGGAGAAGGCGATAGAGGATTTCATCGTATGGAGCGTGAAGTATGATTTGTGGTGCAAGATGCGTTTCTTCGGCAATCAGATGCAGGAGGCGATAGATGCAGACAACCGTTCTATCTATCATGCATCCGGTGTGAGCAATCTTCTGCTCTTCGTTCATGATACTTTTGACAAGGCTGAGATTCAGGAAGTCTGCATGGTTCATGGCACCAAGACCAAGCTTGCCGTCCTCCTGTGCACCTGGAAGAAGCGTGGCTTCATCGTGAAGAACGATGATGATACTTTCTCCAAGACGGCTAAGTTCATCGCCAAGTATGGCCATTATGGAACGCCTGGGATGGCAGCGTAAGGCTAGTAAAGGGCTTTGCTCTTATATAATAAGGTGAAAGGTGGTTGAGCACTAAGAAGGGACCCATATGCAGTGAAACGCTGCGTATGGGTCGCCTTTTTGTAACATCTCTGTAAAGGTTCTTGACCTTTATCAAGAAATCGGGGCTTTTTGAAACTTTTCTCCTAAAAAGTTTGTGTGCGAACACAGAAAGTTGTATCTTTGCATCGGAATTAAGAAAGAAGGATAAAAGATTAGTAATTTCAGGATACGAAAGGTATTGATAATAAGGGATTAAGATTGAAAAGTCAGGATAAGAAAAAGGTTAATGATTGATTTCAGGATAAGAGAGGTATTAGAAATAAGGTAAAGATTGAAAATAGGGTAACATTGAAAGATTGTTAAGAAAAGGATAATGTTGAATTTAAAGTAAAGAAAGGGAAAAATTATGTTAGTATTAGGTATTGTTTTCGCAGCAGTAGTAGCATTTGCTGCAACAGTAGGCGCAGCAAGCAACAAGCTTGCTTAAGCTGCCAGTGAAGTAAGGAACTTTAAAAGTTCAGAAACAGTAATTGAAGCAAAGTAGGAAGCCAATATGGGCTTCCGAGATGGAGAAGGAGAGCCAATGGGGCTTTCCGGAATGAGGGAGCAGATGATGCTCCTTTTTTTGTTTAACATTAAAACATCAGATATACATTATATATAAAAGGAAATCGGGTTGGTTAACAGGTTAACAGTTAACAGCCCGATTTCTTTGTTTCTACCTCTATTCGAGGATGTTTTTCTAACTGTATGGTTGAAACGGGCTGAAAGCCCAAAAACTCCTAGCCCAGGGCGTGTGGGGCATTGCCTTCTGCCTTTCCAAAAATTACTTGAAAATCAGGGTGGTGAGCCTGTCTTTATCAAACAGTTCCTGAGCCACGGCTTGTATTTGGGCGGCGGTAATCTCATCTACCTGCTCGTAGAGGCGGTCAACGTTCTTCTCCCAGCCATAGTGCAGGAAGCTCTTGCCGAAGTCGAGGGCGAAGTTCTCGCGGTTGTCGCAAGCCACGCCTATCTGACCCTTAATCTGTTTCTTGGCAGCCTTGAGCTGTGCATCGCTCAATGGCTTCTGCATAAACTTATCCAGTTCCTTGCGAACCAGGCGGAGGCAGCGTTTCACATCGTGCTCATCGCAGCCGAAATAGATGCTCCAGGTGCCCGTGTCGCCATAAGCCACCATCGTGCTTTCTACGGTGTAAACCAATCCGTTGTGCTCTCTGAGGGCGAGGTTCAGTTTGGCGTTCATACCCGGTCCGCCCAGCATATTGTTGAGCAGATAGAGCGGCATTCGTCGGTCGTCGTTCACATCGTAAGCCTGGGTTCCAATCATCACATGAGCCTGATGCGTATTCTTCTGCATCACGATTGTCTGGCCAGCAATTCCATCTCCCACAGGTGGATAATTTTTAGGGAGCTTTTCCTCAGCAAGCTTGACCACAGATTCATCATCTGCGAGCGCCCTCTGAAGGAGTCTTACCAGTTTCTTGAAATCAATATCCCCGTATGCGAAGAATATCGCATTATCCGGCCGATAAAGCTTCTGCGTGAACCTCAGCGCATCCTCCGTCTTGAAAGCCCGAACCTGCTCGGCTGTGCCCAGGATATTGTGCCCCAGCGGCGAACCCTTGAAGAGGATATTCTCGAACTCATCGTAAATCAGTTCGGCAGGCGAATCATTGTAGCTCTCTATCTCATCGCAGATTACCTCCACCTCCTTATCTATTTCCGTCTGCGGGTAAACCGAGTGGAAGACGATGTCGGAAAGCAGGTCCACGGCCCTTGCGATGTGCTCCTTCAGGATGGCGGAGTAATACACCGTGCCCTCCTTGTTGGTGTAGGCATTCAGGTCGCCGCCCACACTCTCCAGACAGTTGAGAATGTGCCACGCCTTGCGGCGTTCGGTGCCCTTGAAGGTGACGTGCTCGCAGAAGTGAGCCAAGCCCTCCTCGCCCGGCTCCTCGTTGCGGGTACCGGCATTTATCTGATAACCGCAATACACCACCTGGCTATCTGATGGCAGGTGGATGATGCGGAGTCCGTTGTCTAATGTATAAGTATTGTATTTCATTTCAAGGTGCAAAGTTACATTGAAAATGTAATTTATCCAAAATATTAGGCATTTATTTTGCATTATCGCCAAAAAGAATTATCTTTGCCCCCAAAAAATATAAATAGAGACATAAAACAATGCGTAAGGTTATAGGAATAGGAGAGACCGTGCTTGATATCATCTTCAAGAACGGCAAGCCGATAGAGGCAGTACCAGGTGGCTCATCGTTCAATGCAGTCATCTCGTTGGGACGTGCGGGCGTGAATGCTTCGTTTATCAGCGAGGCGGGCAACGACCGTATTGGTGAGTATGTGATTCAGTTTCTGAGAGATAATGGGGTGAATGCCGACAATGTGAGCATCTTTCCGGAATCGAAGTCGCCGCTCTCGCTGTCGTTCCTCGACGAGAACAACAATGCCGACTACATCTTCTACAAGGACCATCCCCACGACCAGCTGGAGTTTGCCACTCCCGAAATCAATCCTGGCGACATCGTGCTCTTCGGTTCGTTCTTCGCCCTGAATCCGGTGGTTCGCCCTCAGGTGGCCGGTTTCCTGGAGTACGCCAAGAATCACGGTGCCATCCTCTATTACGACATCAATTTCCGTGCTTCTCATCAGAATGAGATTATGAAGATTACGCCTAATCTGATAGAGAACCTGGAGTATGCTGATTTTGTGCGCGGAAGCCACGAGGACTTCGGAATCCTCTACAAGAAACCGGAGGCGGATAAGGTGTATAATGCCGAAATCAGTTTCTACTGCAAGAAGTTTATCTGCACCCAGGGCGCTGAGCCTGTAGAGGTGAGAGCCGAGAACGGCTTTGCCAAGAGTTATCCTTCGGAGAAGATGAAGCCGGTGAGCACCATCGGAGCCGGCGATAACTTCAATGCCGGTTTCGTATTCGGACTGATCAAGGATGGAATCACCCGCGAGGATATCGACCGTGGATTATCTGAGGCGCAATGGGACAGCCTCCTGAAGAGCGCCCAGGAATTCTCCACCGAATGCTGCAAGGACATCTACAATTATGTTTCCAAGGAATTTGGAGAAGAAAAGAAGAAGGAATTGTAAAAATATAAGGATATGACAGAAATTATAAACAAGATTTATTACGTAGGCGTTAACGACCGCAACAAGCATCGTTTTGAGGGCCTCTGGCCTTTGCCTAACGGAGTGAGCTACAACTCTTATATCATTGACGATGAGAAGGTAGCGCTGGTAGATACAGTAGAGGTAGATTTCTTCACCCAGTTCCTGGAGAACATCCACGAGGTGATTGGCGACCGCGAAATCGATTACCTCATCATCAACCACATGGAACCTGACCACAGCGGCTCCATCGCCCTCATCAAGAAATATTACCCTAACATCAAGATTGTGGGCAACAAGAAGACCCTGGGAATGCTCGAAGGCTTCTATGGCGTTACCGACGATGTGGTAGAGGTGAAGAATGGCGAAACTCTTTCTCTGGGCAACCACGAGCTGAGCTTTGTTCTCATCCCTATGGTTCACTGGCCAGAAACCATGGTAACCCTTGATGCGAAGAACAAGGTGCTCTTCTCGGGTGATGCGTTCGGCTGCTTCGGCGCGCTGAACGGCGGAATCATCGATACGGAAATCAACTGCGAGACTTTCTGGCTGGAGATGGTTCGCTACTACTCAAACATTGTGGGTAAGTATGGAATCCCTGTTCAGAATGCCTTGAAGAAGTTGGCTGGCGTGGATCTGGATTACATCTGCTCAACCCATGGTCCGGTTTGGCACGAGCATATTGAGAAGGTTATCGGCATGTATGATAAGATGTCGAAGTACGAGACGGAGCCAGGCCTCGTTATCTGCTACGGCACCATGTACGGTAACACCGAGCGTATGGCTGAAATCATCGCCCGTGCAGCAAGCAAGGCAGGCGTGAAGAATATCGTGATGTATAATATCTCGAAGACTCACCACAGCTACATCCTGCGCGACATCTTCCGCTACAAGGGTCTCATCGTGGGTGCTCCAACCTACAATGCCGGTCTTTATCACGAGATGGAGGTTCTCCTCTCTGAGCTTGCCAATAAGGACGTCAAGAACCACCTTCTTGGCTGGTACGGCTCTCATTGCTGGGCAAGCAAGGCTGTGGCTAAGATTCAGGAGTGGAACGAAACCAAGCTCCACTACGAGCCAGTGGGCGAGCCGGTGGATATGAAGCAGGCGATTACTCCAGAGGTAAAGGCACAGTGCGAGGCTCTGGGTAAGGCGATGGCTGAGAAGCTGCTGGCGGAATAAAAGTTTAAGGGCGGAAGAACAACTGGGGTTAACAGAGTTAACAGTTAACAGTTGTTTTTCCGCTCTTTCTTTGTTTTCGAGCATTCATTTTTCTTTCTTGTGTGCCCCCACATCTATCTTTTTTGCTTTTCTCTCTAAAAAAGTTCCAGAAAAAGGAGTGGCATTTCAAATATTTTATATACCTTTGCACACAGATACCCATTCTGCTCACGCCGAGTTGATGCTTTCTTTCTCAAAAAGAGAGATTTTTGAGACGAGGACTTGGGAGGGTAGTGGTATCATGACATAATATAGAGCGTTTACTCGACGCTTTGTTCTTGACTGATTGAAACTTCGCAAACTTCAAGGATTGTCATGAGCAATGCAACGGTAGATGCCCTCGGGATGTGTTTAGCCACATCCCTTTACTGGTATGGCTTATTGCGTCAAGCGATAAGTCTTATATCCGTATGGGGAAAGTGTACACATATCGGCGTGGGCTTCGACGTTGCTCGTTCAACAATCCTGGGCAATGCGAAGGCCTCAATCAGTGGGACGAGTAACGAGGAGATCCCACGCTTTCCGTTTATTTAATCGCTACCCTTGGGTGATGAGGTGGTTAGGGAAGGAAAATTTCTATGGATTACTTAAAGGCAGAAAAACTCCGTAAGGAATGGGGCGATAAGCCTTGCTCGCATCCAAATTTCGAGGTAGAAACCCATTTGAATCCTGAGTATGTGGCTATCAAGACAGGAGATTATGTTTGTACTTGTTGTGGACAGGTTTTTACCAAAGAACAAAGGGATAAGATTATTGCGGCTCGTAATAATCAAAAATAGTTTTTGTTATGGAAATGTTCAATTCTACATTGAAATCTGAGGATGTTAAGTTCTTTTACAGAGTGTTGTATCAGTATGAGAAAGAGGGAACTGGTAGGCATACGGGATACTCCTATAAAGATGTGCCCTTGAAAATAAGAAAAAAAGTTTCACTAGTGCATGATACGCGCAAAAGCAAAATCGAATTGAATTTCCCGGTAAAGCCTAATACCATATTGTATAAGGGTATAGGTGTGTCTAGCCCTCTTCTCAAGCATATAAGGCATAGCTTTGCTCATGCTTGTATTGAACGAGATGGGGATTATTATATAATAAACTCTCAAATGAATTCTAAATGCCAGATTTGTGGCAAGGTGAAAAGAACAGACTTGATGGATTTGGTTAATGGAATATTATCTACAAAAAAAGAAAATAATAAAAAATAGAGAAATGAGAAATTTTACTTTTAAAGGACTGTTTTTGGCAGGACTGTTTATGGTATT
>ENA-OPLK01000264-OPLK01000264.1-human-gut-metagenome-genome-assembly--contig:-NODE-264-length-11122-cov-5.999006_pt1 | contig 11122 bp, 9 predicted proteins | sample MGYA00241792_ERZ501711 | MGnify/ENA primary metagenome ERZ501711 (study PRJEB25962, sample SAMEA2042204) | human gut metagenome | biome: human gut; feature: human-associated habitat; material: faeces... | reverse complement strand
ATTAAATTATCAAACCACATAATGTTTCTTTATATCTATTCTAGATAATATTTTAAAATTGCTTTTTCTTGATGCAAAGGTACATTAAAATGCGAACAAAACAAAATAATTCCCATTTTTTTTTGTATTATTCTCGATTTGCAGTACCTTTGCATCCGCAAAATGTAATAAAAATGAAAGATATTTGTTGTATTGGGCACGTAACAAAGGATAAAATCGTGACCCCGAGCAGTACAGTTTACATGGCTGGCGGCACCTCTTTTTATTTTGCCTACGCCATCAACCAATTGCCAAAGGATGTAAGTTTCTCGCTCATTACGGCGATGGATCCTACCGAGAAGGAACCTGTTGAAAAGATGCTCAAGGCTGGAATAGACGTCACCTTGAACCCATCGCGCAATACGGTTTTCTTCGAGAATATTTATGGCGATAATCCTAACGACCGTAAGCAGCGTGTGCTTGCCAAGGCAGATCCTTTCACCATCCAGCAGCTGGAGCATGTAGAGGCAAAGGTCTTCCACCTGGGCAGTCTGCTGAGCGATGATTTCTCGCCAGAAGTGGTTGCCTTTCTTGCCAAGAAGGGAAAAGTTTCCATCGATGTGCAGGGATATCTGCGCGAGGTGAGAGACGAGAAAGTTTACGCCATCGACTGGAAGGACAAGCTTGATGTACTCAAGAACACCTATTATCTGAAAGTGAACGAGACGGAGATGGAAACCATCACCGGACTGAAAGACCCGGTAGAAGCCGCCAAGCTGATTCATGCCTGGGGAGTTACCGAGGTAATCATCACCCTGGGAAGCGAGGGTTCGCTGGTTTATGTAGACGACACGTTCTACGAGATTCCAGCCTATGCTCCTCACGAGGTGGTGGATGCTACCGGATGCGGCGACACCTATTCGGCAGGCTATCTCTACAAGCGCCTGCAGGGAGCCAATCCGGTAGAAGCCGGAAAGTTTGCGGCTGCCATGTGCACCATCAAGCTTGAACACAACGGTCCGTTCAACCGCACCATCCAGGACGTAGAACGCATCATGAAATAAATTTTAGATAATTTATCCTATTATCTTCTTATTTTTGCCTGAATTGGTGTAACTTTGCATCCAATTATGGAACAGATTTCACCAATTCAGGCATTATTGCAACAACGCACCCTGCTCCAGCTGGAGTATTACACCGAGAAGGAAGCCTTCCGCAAGCTCACCGAACAGATGGGAATGCAGCGCAAGGTGAAACGAGGTGATGCCTGGTTCCCGCTCCGTGTGGGAAAAAGCTTTTATAATTCGCTGAATCAAACAGCCATCGAGGTCTTCCGTACCTCTGATCAGGATATCGAGCACAACTTTGAGTTCGGTCGCCCCGTCATGTTCTTTATGGTCAAGAAGATGGACAAGAATGAGAACCAGGGCAGAAAAGTTCAAAGTATAAAATACTTTTCCTTTACCGGAACCGTGAGCTATGTGGATGGCGACAGAATGGTGATTACCGTGCCCGACTCTGCCCCATTGCTCGACTTGCAGCAATCTGCGGAGCCTATCGGCGTACAGCTATCCTTTGACGAAACCAGCTACAAGCTGATGTTCGAGGCTCTGGACCGCGTGATGAAGGCGAAGAACAATCGTCTGGCTTATCTCCGCGATTTATTCTATTCTCATCAGAAGGCAGGAAAATTCTCCTTCGAACCGATGAAGTTCCCTTGGCTCAACCCTACCCAGGAAAGAGCTGTGAATGAGGTGCTTTGGGCGAAGGATGTGGCGATTGTTCACGGACCTCCGGGAACCGGAAAGACCACGACCCTGGTGGAAGCCATCAACGAAACCCTGATGCGAGAGAGTCAGGTGCTGGTGTGTGCACAGAGCAATATGGCGGTGGATTGGATTTCTGAAAAACTGGTGGATAGAGGTGTGAATGTGCTCCGTATCGGAAACCCAACCCGTGTGAACGACAAGATGCTGGGCTTCACCTACGAGCGCCGTTTCGAGAGTCATCCCGACTATCCGCAGCTCTGGGCTATCCGCAAGGCAATCAGAGAATTAAGGAAAAACAGGAAGAAAGGCAGCGAGAACTATCATCAGAAGATGGATAGGCTGAAGAGCCGTGCCGCCGAGATAGAAATCCGCATCAATTCTGAACTCTTTGGCGAGGCACGTGTCATCGCCTGCACCCTGGTGGGTTCTGCCCACCGGTTGCTGGAAGGCATGAAATTCGGCACCCTGTTTATCGACGAGGCAGCCCAGGCTTTGGAAGCCGCCTGCTGGATTCCGATGAAGAGAGCCAGCCGGGTGATTCTGGCAGGCGACCATTGTCAGCTGCCGCCTACCGTAAAGAGTATTGCGGCATTGAGAGCCGGACTGGGCAAGACCCTGATGGAGCGCATCGCCGAAAACAAGCCCGAGGTAGTAACCCTGCTGAAGATTCAGTACCGCATGAACGACGAAATCATGCGATTCTCCAGCGACTGGTTCTACGGGGGCAAGGTGGAGAGTGCGCCACAGATCAAATACCGCAGCGTATTGGATTACGACCATCCGATAACGTGGATTGATACTTCGAACGAGGAGAATCAGATAACGATAGAAGGAGAAGATGCTCCCGAGGATTCTGCATCCTCATCATCTGCTGCATCTGCAGCCACATCATCTGCTGATTCTGCAGCCAATCAGAATTCTGATTTGAACTTCAAGGAGCAGTTTGTGGGCGAGAGTTTCGGGCGTATCAACAAGGCAGAAGCCGAGCTTACCCTGCTCACCCTGGCGGAATACTTCACCAAGATAGGCAAGCAGCGGGTATTGAGCGAGAGCATCGACGTGGGCATCATTTCGCCTTACCGTGCCCAGGTGCAGTATCTGAAGAAGCTCATCAAGAAGTATGAGTTCTTCAAGCCTTACCGCCGTCTGATCAGCGTAAACACGGTGGATGGTTTCCAGGGGCAGGAAAGAGACGTGATCCTCATCTCGCTGGTACGTTCCAACGATGAAGGCCAGATAGGATTCCTGAAAGACCTCCGCCGCATGAACGTGGCGATGACGAGAGCCCGCATGAAGCTCATCATCCTGGGCAACAAGGACACGATGACGAAGCATCCTTTCTACAAGAAACTGTGGGAGTATGTGGAAGGGCTCAATAATGATGAATAAGAACGAAGTTCGTGTAAAAAAGTGTATGTATGCAAGGAAAGTTCGTGTAGAAAAGTGTTGAAAGCATTTGGAAGTTCGTGTAAAAAAGTGTATCTTTGCAACCGACAGAGCTCTTTAAACATCATAACAGCAAGTTATTAACATCATTAACAACTTCAAAATGTATGTAAGGATGAAAAGAACGATCATAGAACAATTAAAAGCATGGAAAGAGAGCCTTTACAGAAAGCCCTTAATCTTATCAGGAGCAAGACAGGTAGGCAAGACTTATATCCTCCAGGAGTTTGGGAAACAGGAATATGACCACGTTGCCTACATCAACTGTGATGGAAACTCTGAGATTGCCAACATATTTGCAGAAGATTATGATATGAAGCGAGTCCTAATGGTTATCGGAGCCATTAGCAAACAGCCTATAATCCCTGGCAAAACGCTTATCATTCTGGATGAAATACAAGAACTTCACAAGGGACTTTCCTCGCTGAAGTATTTCTGTGAAAATGCACCAGAATACCATGTGGCTGTAGCAGGTTCACTTTTAGGCGTTGCCATGCACCAAGGAGAATCCGCCCCAGTGGGAAAGGTTGACATCATTCGACTCTACCCTATGTCTTTCGAAGAGTTTCTTATGGCAAAAGACGAAGAACAGTTGCTGAACATATTGAAAAGTAAAGACTGGAAGACCATCACATTACTTCATGATAAACTCATCAAGATATTAAGAGAATATTATTTTGTAGGGGGAATGCCTGAGGCTGTGAAAACTTATCTTGCAACTAACGATGCAAATCTCGTCAGACAGGTTCAGAACAACATTCTCACCATTTATCGTAGTGACATGTCGAAGCATGTCAGCCCAAATGAAGCCACTCGCATCAGCATGGTTTGGCAATCCATCCCTTCCCAGCTTGCCAAGGAAAACAAGAAGTTCATCTATGGAGCGGTGAGAAGCGGGGCACGAGCCAAGGATTTTGAGATGGCAATACAATGGCTGGTGGATGCAGGTCTCACCTATCGCATTTCCCGAGTAAGAGAAGTTGGAATGCCTTTGAAGTTTTACGAAGACCTCAATGCCTTCAAGCTGTTTCTCCTGGATGTCGGTCTCCTGGGTGCGCTGAGCGAGATGGAACCTGCCCAAATGCTCATCTCCAACAAAGCCATGACGGAGAGCAAGGGGGCGTTCACGGAAAACTACGTCCTTACCCAGCTATTATGTCAACAGGACATTTACACCTATTATTATAGTAGGGAAGACGCTCGCTTGGAGATAGACTTCCTTGCCCAGCACCAAGGGGTGATAACTCCGATAGAGGTAAAAGCGGAAGAGAACCTGCGTTCCAAGTCACTTCGCGCCTTCTTTGACGCCCATCCCGACTTGCGAGCCATCCGCTTCTCCATGTCGCCATACAAGGAGCAAGAGTGGATGAAGAATGTCCCATTGTACGGGGTAGAGGAGAGTTTCTAGGAACTCTTCTCACAATACTCCCTGAACTTTGCCTTAGTCATAGCAATACCAATGAGTCTATTAGATAACGCAACAATAACAACAAAATAAAAAAATATGCTACAACGAGACTACATACAGCGACTGATTCGCGAGTTTATGGCGGCACTCGAAAGAATGCTCGAAAAGAAAGAGGTGGAGGTGAGACGTGAGAAGATTAAGGAGCTCTACAATCAATACGTAGGTCCTTATGCCTTCTACAGCATCGCCACCATTGAGGACGTGATGAAGGCAATGGCAGGAATCGACGACGAGGAGAAACGACTCTCCAAGATGGACATGCTTGCCGAACTCTATTATCACGAGGCGGATACCGTGGGGCAGCCCGCAAGAGATGAACTGCTGAACAAGGCGTTCATGCTCTTCGATTATGTGGAAACCCACGGGGATACGTTTTCCATTGAGCGCCGCAATAAAATGGCACAAATCAAACAGAAAATTGGAGATGCGCTCAAATAAAGAGTGCATTCTCCCCCTCTTTCATCTTTTTAGGATAACAAAAACTAATCATAAAGTTCAATGTTCAAAGCTCAAAGTTCAAAGTAATCATCATGGTCAAAACTCAAAGTTCAAAGTCAACAAACGACATGACTGTAGGTTCGCCCTTGCGAGCCATCATCAAATTTGCGATTCCACTAATCCTGGGTTACATCCTTCAGCAGATGTACCTCATCATCGATGCCGCCATCGTGGGAAGATGGATTGGCGTGGGGGCACTTGCTGCAGTAGGCGCATCCAGCTCCATCATGTTTCTCATTATGGGCTTCTGCAACGGCTCCTGTGCCGGTTTTGCCATCCCTATCGCCCAGGCTTTCGGCGCCAAGGATTATGCAAAGATGCGGGCTTACGTAAGCAACAGCATCCGCATCGCCGTGGTGTTTGCCGTGGTCATCACCTTTCTTTCCTGCATCTTCTGCGGAAAGATTCTGCACCTGGTGAATACGCCGAAGGAGGTGTTCGATGATGCCTACATCTTCCTGATGCTGCAGTTTGCGGCGATTCCTTTTACCATTGCCTACAACCTGCTCTCCGGTCAGATCCGTGCTCTGGGCAACTCGAAGCAGCCTTTCTATTTCCTCATCACAGCTTCCGTTATCAACATTATTCTAGATGGCATTCTGATTCTCGGTATGGGGTTAGGTGTAGAGGGAGCAGGTATTGCCACTTGGCTTTCACAGGGAATTTCCGTGCTGCTCTGTATCTGGTTTATCAAAAAGAAAATGCAGATTCTGATTCCAAAGGGCGAGGAAAGGAAATTCGACAACAAGAAGGTAAGCATTCTGCTGAACAACGGCGTTCCGATGGGTCTGCAGTTCTCGATTACTGCCATCGGTCTCATCATGCTGCAGAGTGCCAACAACGCTCTGGGAACGGTTTATGTGGCTGCATTTACTGCCTCTATGCGCATCAAATATCTCTTTACCTGCGTTTTCGAGAACATCGGAGTGGCGATGGCTACCTATTGCGGTCAGAACCTGGGAGCCAGGAAGCTGGATAGAATCGGTCAGGGCGTAAGGGCTTCCATCAGGATGATGCTGGTTTATTTCGTCTTCACCTTCCTGCTCATCTATCCGTTTGCCGACGAGATGATGATGCTCTTCGTGGATAAGGGCGAGGCAGAGGTAGTGACCTATGCTGCCCAGTTTATGCGCATAGCCAACTATTTCTATCCTTGTCTGGGCTTGCTCACCATTCTGCGCTACAGCATCCAGGGCTTGGGTTACAGCAATCTCTCGATGCTGAGTGGCGTAATGGAAATGATAGCGAGATGCGGTGTGAGTCTCTGGCTGGTGCCTGCCCTGACGTGGACGGGAGTCTGCTTCGGCGACCCTGTGGCGTGGGTCATGGCAGATCTCTTCCTCATTCCCGCCTTCCTGTGGCTTTATAAGCATCTGAAGAAGGAGCAAGTCCGCTAGGCGTTCCTCCGGATTTGCAATCCGGAGTCAAAAAAGGTTCGACCTACTTCTTGCGGATTTGCAATCCGCACAACCAAGCTCTCATTTATTTAAAAATTTGCATTAAAAAATATTCTGCTAAGGGTTAGGAAAATGAAAATTCGATTGTAATATAGGCAAAAGAAAAGAAATAAAGTAATGCAAATAAACAAAGAAACGATAGAACAGCTCTTCCGGCAGCATTATCTGAGGATGTACCAATTGGCCAGGGTACTTCTGAAGGATGATGCAGCCAGCAAGGATGTGGTGAGCGAAGTCTTTGCCGATGTGCTCGACGGAAAGACTCAACTGGGTCTTGATAACGAGACAATAGCCAGCGATTCTCCCCTGCCTTCCGCCAACGCCGGGAGCTACCTTCTGGTGTGTGTGCGCCATAAATGCCTCAACCTGTTGAGCCGACAGAAGATGAAAGACCGTGTTCATCATCTTCTGAAAGCCGATACTTCGCCTTCGATAGCTCCCCTGGAAGCGACGATTGCCGAAATAGACAGGGAGACCGAAAAGTACGAGGCAATTCTGGCTTATATGGATACTGAACTCACGCCACAAACCCGCAAAGTACTCGATCTCCGTTTTCGGCAGAAACTGAAATATCGGGAGATTGCTACGGAATTGGGCATCAGCGAAGTGGCAGTTTATAAGCATCTGGCGCAAGGCATCAGAAAATTAAAGCAAAAGTTTAACCCTTAGCAGATTTATTATGGACAAGTTTGAAAAAATACTGGATATCATCGACCATCAGGAGAAGTATTCTGATGAGGAGATTCGTGAAATATTGCAGGATGAGGAATGCCGAAAACTCTATCAGACGATGATGGAAGTGGATTCTGCACTTGAAAAACCCTCTCCTATTATTAATATAGATGAGGAATGGGAGAAATTCAGCCAGGAGCATCAACTTCAGGAAAAAGCAACTCATCCTATAACTTCCTGGCGTAAACTGGCAGCATCCATCGCCGGCTTTGTCTTGATTTCGGGTATTGCCTTTGCCGCAATCCATACTTACATCAAGCGCAGCCAGGAACCAACCCAGGTAACCGCAGATACTCATCCGGAAGCCATAAAATCAGATTCCGTTAAGCAGGTAGCAGGAAAGGATTCCCTGACTCATCCGAAACCAGAAAAGCCAGCCATTCACAAGACTTTCGAGAATGTGGCTTTCGAACAGATGCTTTCTGAAATTGCTTCTTATTATGATTTACAAGTGAAGTTTGAGAATAACGAGGACAAGACCCTCCGCCTCTATTACGAATGGAACAGTCATTCGAGCATCGAGAACATCGTAAAAGAACTGAACCAATTCGAGAATGTAAACATCGAATTGCAACAAAACGAGCTGATTGTAAAATAACAAATAAAAAGCAACATCATTATGAGAAGATTTTCAGCCATCATATTCCTGCTGTGCACGTTCGCCCTGGCGATGAGCGCACAGCACATCCAGCGCAACTATCACGACCGCAGCATGGCGGACGTTCTCATCGACCTCGACAAGGCTTCCAAGCGCTACAAAATCAGTTTCATCTACAACGAACTGGAGGATTTCACAGTTACCCAGAACGTGAAGACAGCCAATATTCCCGATGCTATCCGCAAGGTAATCGGTTTCTATCCGATGCAGATGACCGTGGGCGACAGCCTCATCACGGTAGAATGCATACGCAAGAGCGAGCGCAAGCTGATAGGCAGACTGATAGACAATCACAATCTTCCTGTAGAATTCGCCAATATCCAGCTGCTCAACCCGAAGGATTCCTCCTTTCTCTGTGGAGGCGTGAGCAACGCCAATGGCGATTTCGTCATCCCCTGCCAGCAGAAACAGGCCCTCATGAAGGTTTCGTTCGTAGGCTACAAGACGATTTGCAAGCTGGTACCTATTGCCCGTATCGGAAATGTGAGGATGCAGGCGAATTCATACCTGTTGAAAGGGGTGACCGTTGAAGCCGCAAGGGTTGTAGAAAAAGTAGATAGACAAATCATCTTCCCTACAAAAGAGCAGGTGAAAACGGCTTCCAATGGTTATGATCTGTTGGACAACTTGTCTTTGCCTACCATTATCGTAAATCGAGCAGAACGCAAAGTTCTGTCATTAAAGGGCGGAGATGTGCAAATACGCATCAACGATGTCAAGGCTAGCATGCAAGATGTATTGGCTTTGCAGCCGGATGAAGTTACAAAGGTGGAATTCATCAATGTTCCAGGACTCAAATATGGAGACAGCAATCTGGATGCAGTCATCAACTACCAGGTCCGCCGACGCTATGCCGGTTATGTGGGTGGAGTTTCTACGATGCAAGGCACCAAGGCAGGTTTCAATAATAGCGACGGTTATTTCAAATACAATGTGAAGAAATCGGAATTCAGCATCAACTACAGTTTCTCCTATCGCTCGGTAGAGGAACGAAGCTATGAGAGTCTCGGTACTTATCATCTGCCCACAGGAGAAACTCTACATCGCAATTATTTAGGTTATGATTCTCCGTTCCTATACACCACCAATAATGTACAGTTGGGTTATAATCTTAGTGAGCCAGACAAATATACATTGAATGTACGGTTGAATTTCTACAATCACAACAGTCCTGTGAGAGGCATGAACCAGCTTTATCAGGAAAGCGGCAAGGCAAATCAATATCTGCAAAACAACAGAAAAATGCTGGAGCAGATTCCATCTCTGGACATTTATTATTCGCTCAACATGCCCCATGACCAGAACCTGGCTCTGAACCTGGTGGGTACTTACATCGGCACAGATTACCAATATCGTATGAGGGAATATACGTTCAACAAATCGCCGGATGAATCTGTAAAGAACGCTCCGCTGACCGATTACAGTTATGATGCAACTGGTAGAAAGCGCTCTCTTATTGGTGAAGGAACATACAGCAAGAACTGGAAACAGATGGCTTTATCGGTAGGTGGACAATATAATATCAGCCACACAGATAACATCTATGTGGGAAGCAGTAATGCTGATACGGAATTGAAGTACAGCAATCTCTATCTTTTCACCCAGCTACAGGGACAGCAGAAGTGGTTCAGTTATCAGGTGGGAGTTGGCGCAACCAGGTCTTCCATCCATCAGGGGGAGAACGGATACAGCAAATGGCTGTTTCGACCACAGGTAACTTTACAGGCAAAGGCTAGCGACCGTCTGAGTTTTAAATGGAGCAGCAAAATCACGTCAGACATCCCAAGCCTTTCCGACTTGAGCGAGTTGCGCCAATATTCCAACAGCTTTGAGGCGCGTGACGGCAATAGCGGTCTGAAGCCATTTACCGGCTACAACAATACCTTGTCGGCTTCCTGGAACATTCCGCTGATGTCTGTGTACCTGGAGGGAAACTGGACGTATTACGACAAGCCTATAGCCACTTCTATCTTGCCAGAAAAGCGGGAGGATGGCTCTTATCTCTTTGTGAGCAAACCGGAGAATCAGAAGAGTCATGATTACAAGCACCTGCTGTTGACTCCTGAAGTTCACCTCATCAAGGATCATCTGGATTTGAACCTTATGTGCGAGTATCAGAATGTCAAGACAAAGGGTTTGGATTATTCCCACGAGTTCAATTACTTCAGTTATGGAGCAGAAATTCGGTACATGACGGGCAATTGGAACATTGGCTATGGTGCCTATAAGGTGGAAAAGAGTTTTTGGGGAGAAAAGACAAACGGCGGAGAGCCAACCTCCAATCTTGCCGTAACCTACAGTTATAAGAACTGGCAGTTTGGCGTTCTCGGATTATTCGTATTCTATCCTCATGGCTGCGTGTATAAGGATGAACTTTTCAACAAGTATGTGCAGCAGAAGAACAAGGTACGCCTTGCTGACCAGGGCAACATGCTTGTCTTTGCTGCCAGCTTCAACTTCAGCCATGGCCGCAAATACCATACAGGCAGCCGTAAGCTGAACAATAGCGATAGAGATAATGGTATCAGATAGAATAGTTTTATATTTTCCCGAAATCACAAATAAGCATAAGGCTGAACTTCCTCACCCGAAGTTCAGCCTTTTTGCATGTCATCAGTAATCCAAATACGCATTTTATCGTTTATAGACGACAAGCATCATTTTTAGGGTAATTTTGCGCTGGGACGATTACCCTTCTAAGAGAAGAAAATAATATTTCCAGTTAGGAAAATAAAAATCTCTAACTGGGAAAATATTTAGGATGGAAATGACTCAAAACAGACAGTTGAGACTCACTTTCCGGTTTTTCCGACTCTAAATCGGGTAATAGTCTCAGTTATCCCGTTTTTGCTTGCATTTTTTAGGAAAACATGATTTTGTATTTCAGCAAGGTCTAAATCTACTTTAAAGCAAAAAACAAAGCAATTTTGAGGGTTTGGGAGACCTAAAAAGAATGCTTTTGTAAAATCTTTCGAATAATCTATAGGGCTGAGACCGAAAATAAAAAACTGAGAAACCTTCATAAGTCGTTGCTTTCTAGGGAATTAGATTATCGCCTCTTTTCCTTTTACTTGCTTCCATAGTCTCAGTCTCAGAGTCTCAGTTGTTTTTCAAG
>ENA-OPLK01000255-OPLK01000255.1-human-gut-metagenome-genome-assembly--contig:-NODE-255-length-11257-cov-3.333066_pt1 | contig 11257 bp, 4 predicted proteins | sample MGYA00241792_ERZ501711 | MGnify/ENA primary metagenome ERZ501711 (study PRJEB25962, sample SAMEA2042204) | human gut metagenome | biome: human gut; feature: human-associated habitat; material: faeces... | reverse complement strand
AAGGCGCACATCTCGCAGAACTACGAGCATGTGCGCCTTTTCTATTGAATTACACTCTAATTTTACTTGCTAGGCCACTTGGCATCAGCAACTGCGGCCTGGATAGACTCAAGTATGTTGTTATTGCTTACGCTAGCAGATGCACGATTGAAGATAGTCATGCTAGGAAGACCGGCATTAGTATCCCAAGCCATTGGAACACAACCATTATTGATAGCACTAGTTACAACAGCCTTGTAATAGTCCTTAACTGATGCATCATGAACAGCATCCTTACCGATGGCCAAACGCTGGTTGGCACCAAACTCACCAATCAACACAGGATAGCCCTTGTCGAAGAAGTTGGTCTTCATCTTCTTCATCTGAGCCTCTACATAATCCTCGTTATATTTAGCATCAGCTGTACGATCAGCCTCAGAACCATTGGTGTTGTTCTTGCCCCAATAGAGGCAATACTTACCCCAACTTTGGTCTTCGCTCATATCGGTAAAATTATATGGATCATAGAAGTGAACCTCAACCATCAGTCGGTCGGTAGCAGAATCCTTAATCTTAGACATGTAGTTGTTGGCTACGAATTTATCGATATTGGTATTAGGACCCTGAACTATCAGAACTCGCTTGGCATTGTTGCCACCTGTAGCACGCACTGCCTCAATGAAAGTCTGCTCATACTCTGCAATACGGCTACTCATTTCAGCCACACCAATGATATCACCTTCACCTGCTCCTACACCTGGCTCATTCATGCCGGCAAAGAGAAGATGCTCATCATATGTCTTGAAATTATCGGCAATCTGAGTCCATATTTTAGTGAGTTGAGCCTTGGTAGTCTTGATGTCTGCATTGGCTGTCAAACCATTGTGCTCTATCCATCCACCATCCCAATGCTGGTTGATGATAACATAGAGACCATCCTTGATACAGTAATCAACCACCTCTTTTACTCGCTTCATCCAAGCAGGGTCGATAGTGCATTTTTCAGCATCAGTAATATGTCCCATTACCCAAGAACAAGGAATACGAACACTCTTGAAACCGGCAGCCTTCACTGCATCAATCAAAGCCTGAGTGGTCTTGGCTTTCTGCCAGACTGTCTCTGTTTCGATACCAGCATTCTTCCAGAGATTCTTGCTGTCGCCACCTTCCAGGGTATTACCAAGGTTCCAACCTGGATACATCAATTGAGCCACCTCCATGGCAGTCTTGTTCATATCAGCAGGTGGTACATCAGGAGTAACAACAGCCCCCTTCTTGGCACGGGTAATCGTAACATCCTTACGGCTATAGCCCTGGATGATGCGAATGGTAGCAGTAGTTACTTCATCTTCCTGAGAAGCGGCTACGGTTACATCGAAATTGTATGTGCCGGCAGCCTGATCCTTATAAGCAACAGAGCACCAGTCGGCACCTTCTATCACGGAAGCTGTAGGCTGAGCATCTGCCTGAACATTGATGGTCTGCACTCCGCCAGTACCGTCAAATGAAAGCTCTGGGTTGAGAACCTTGAAGCTAGGCTCATCATAATCATCGTCTTCGTAAGAGCAAGCCGAGAAAGCCAATCCGCAGACTATGCCCAAGAGCAACAAATATAGATATTTGAATTTCTTCATATTCTTTCTGTTTTGTTGAGAACCCGATAAGTTCTGAGAACTATCGGATTCTCTGTATTATTATTTATCAACCATTACCATTGTGGGACAGCGAAAAGACTGTGAACTGTAAACTTAGCGCGCATAGACTTATTAAAGCCCAGCTCTCGCATCAAATCACCATCCTTGACACCAAATGCACAATTATCCTTTGTAGCAGCATAGCAATTAAACAATTCCAAACGATACTTAGGATTTTCATTGGCGTCAACCACCTTAGACTTATCGTAAGAAACAGCCTTACCGTCAAGATAGAACTCATCCAAAGTACTGTGTGTGCCTGGGAAGAAACCATAAAGGTCAGCAATCTCAACGAATGTCATGATAGTACCACCTTCAAAGCCCGAACCTTCATAAGTCATATCGAACTGATTGTTCTCGAGAGAGTATTGTCCCTTGTCACTCTTAACAACTTTCAAAGTAGAACCATCGTTATATCCAAACAACTGAGCTTCACCTTCACCCCAGCCACGAACGGCATTGAATGTAGGAGTGTAGACACCAGTACCATCACTTGTGTTGGAAACAACGGTAAAGGTTACCTCGAAAGTATGGTTGAATGCAAGCGCAGTCTCATTCTTTGTCTCGCCTCCATCCTTATGGAATGGAGTATCCTTCAAACCGTCCCAGCTGTCATTATGACCACATCCCCAGATGTTAGCCATTTCTACACGGTAGTTGCCCTTGTCTTCCAGGTCGCCATAGAAGAACTTGTTGGCATCGAACTTCACGTCGTTACCATCTGCCTTGATAGCATCAATACGAACCAGAGCCTTAGGATAAGCAGCAGAGTAGCCCTCCAATTCGAGGAGGTAAACCTTACCGTTGGTACGAGGATACTGGGTATTGAAGGTTACGGTGTAAGTCTTCAAGCCGGCAGCGCCACCCAATACATTAACGGTAGCAGAATTCCAGGCATCAGGAGTATTCTCATCATCACCACCGTAGCAGGTAAGCTTAGCAGTAAAGCCATTCTTCAACTCGCCTGGTACATAGTTGATACTCATATACTGATTATCGCTTGCACGAGTAACAGCCAACTGCATGGTTTCATCAGTCAAAGACAAGATACGAAGCTCAGCATTCTCTGCCTCCTTCACATTACCGATATAGTTTGCAGGCATCAAAGGAGGGATGCTCAACTTCACGGTCTTGTTCTTCTCATCAATGGTATAGGTTCCCTCGGTATCCTGGAATGTTCCCTCAGTACCATCGGCACCAGCCACATACTGATGAACCTTAACGGTACCATCCTCATTGAAGGTCATAGTACCCTGGCAGTTCTTGGCATCACCACCTACTGTCCAAGAGTTGCCTGCGAAATCAGCAGCCCAGCACCCAACATCACCTACAATAGGCTGATTATTAGTAATGGTAGCCCAACTGTCGTCCTTACCAAGGAAGTAAACAGGACCATCAAACTTATAGTGAGAACCATCCTGACGGAGGTCGATTTCCCAAGTCTGACCAATCAGCTTAGCCTTGTCAAACTTCACATTCTTTGCTACAGAAACCGGACGGATAGCCAAAGCCTGATAAACAGGAGTACTAGTACGGCGGGCAGCATTCTTATCGAAGCTATATGCCATGGCAAATCGGTTGTCAGTGGCATTGATAGAGCCTGAAAGATAGTAACCGTTCAAGCCCTCACCCGAAACATTACCTTGAGTACGGGTACCTGCAGCAGGCAAGAAGATAGAGTTTCCATTAGGACCGGTAAACTTGTAACCAGCAACATGGTTCTCAGTATCCTCTATCCATTCTTTCTTACACTCGGTGAAGAGTTCTTCAAACTCATCGATGGTTGGCATGGTAACCCATGAACCATATACCTTGTTGGCAACATCGCGGTCGGTCTTATAAATATCTGCAGAAGCATAATCTTCCAGATTGATAGATGTCTGGAAACCGGTCATATCACCAAATCCGAAGAGACCACCCAGCTGCTTCTCATCAGTAGCACCTACATTATACTTGGCCCACTTGGTAGAAAGGCCCAGGTCAACGAGGTCAGTATCAGGATTGAAATCAGCTGGAGCAGTTGTGAAGGTACGGTCTTCACCATATACAGTACCATTTCCGAGGTCGAGATAGGCAGTATAGTGGTAAGTTGTATTAGGCAACAGACCCTCTGCCTTGATTTCGTAATTGTCGTTGATGCCGGCAGCCACGATGCGAACACCGGCACGCACCTTCTCAGAACCCTCGGCACCAGAGATTACGATACCGCTGGTAGCCTCCTGAGGAGCCTTTTCTAACTTACCGGTCAGGATAACAGAGTTGGCTGTCAAATCCTTCGGTTCGCCGGTAATAGCCCTGGCATCGGTCATGATGGCACTCTGCACAGAACCCTTGTAGGTTACCCTACCCTGCAAGGTAACATAAGCCTGATAGTAAACCACATCACCTGGCATACCGGAAACCGTAGCTTGGAACTCATTGCTTCCTGAAGCAGCTACCTTCTCACTCAAGTTATCTTCGCTCTTACCATAGTAGAAGCCTAATGCATAGGCACTGGCATTCTGCTCTTCGAGTCCCTTTACCGTGCCATGGAATGTAGCGGATGTCACGGTCACATCAGCAGAACCTGTGGTCACCGACTCATCGGTGAGCAGTGGAGTATTGCTGATAGAATAATCATCATCGCTACAGCCTGTCATGAAGATACCCATGACAAAGGCCATAATTCCGTATAATATTTTATTCTTCATAAGTTTGCGCTATTAAAGTTATTGAATTGTGCAGGAAACAATCTCTATGTCGATGTTGTCGGTTGAGCCACCGTAGTCGCCAAAACGATCCAACTGAATTGACAGGTCGAGACATGTTGCCGTGAAGGTCTGTGTAGAACCGGTGGTATTGGTAAGTGAAACAGTAGTCTCACCGCCATTGGTATCTACTGCAACAGCATCAGGAAGATCGTATGCACCTGGTTCCCATGTCTGCTTGATATTATTATCAATCAAAGCACACTTAGGAGTCTTGCTCCATGTCACGCCACCCTTAATCTTGAAGGTAACGGTGATGGTCTGGTTCTTCTTCAGCTTCACAGACTTCACATCCTTGAAGAGTCCCACGCCTGTTTCACCATAATGATGGAAGCCGACGCGGAGGCAACCATTCTCAACCCACATGATACCCTCGTTGTGGATGATGGAATTGTCGATAGCCACCTTGGTAGGACCAACAGGACCGGTAGCAATCTTCTTGTAAGCCAACTTAGCTACGAGATAAGAGTTAACCAAGCCATTCTCATCCTTTGTCTCAGGAATACCGATAGTGAGATACTGATCATCGGTAGAGTTGCCAAGGATATAGAACTTCTTGCCCTTCAATTCGATGGTGCGCTTATCACCAGCCACAGCAAATACTGAGATTTCCTTATCGAAGGTCATGGTATTCTCGGTAATTTCCACCTTACCATCTACCTCACCACATTCATAATTGTAAGAGCCATCAGAAGCCTTACTGATAGTCAACTCGAAGTTATCGATTGCCTTGTCGCCAAGAGCAGGAGCCCATGTAGTATTGTACTTACCTCCGATTACGCTCTCCCACGCCTTCACATTAGGAGAACCATTCCACCACAAGAAATCATAAGGAGTCTCAGAATCCAAATTGAAAGTCATCTTGCTACCTACATACTTGTCACCATTGATATCGGCAGTGAACAAGTCGGTATGGATATTCTCGAAAGTAGGAAGAATTGGCTTCACTGTCTCAATCAGATCCTGGTCTGCCTTAGGAATGCAAGCACCCTTGGTAGCAATCACATCCTCTGAAACGAAGTTCCATACAAGATACCAGTTGCCCTCTGAATTGGTACGTTTTGTCACCAACTGAAGGAGGTATGGAGTCAACTCAACAATCTGAATGTTCTGAGTATAGTTGGAGCAAACTGCATCAAAACCTATATTATGCATCGCATAGCAGTCGTTGAAAGTGATGGTAGGTTTGGTCTTGTCGCCCAATCCCAGATTGAACTTGCCCACCATGTTGCTACCTGTGCTGGCACCCTTCTCACCCGACTCACCACGATACATGGTAGCCACACAACCATTCTTAGCATCCATGCTGAATGTCATGTAAGAATCCATGTAAGGATCAGTTTCTGGAATCAGCCAGCTTTGGAAGCCAGGATCCCAGTTTGGTTTCCAATTATCAGAACCGAAGAGGATATCCTTATAAACGGCATTTGCCTCTTCATCAGCAGTATATCCCTTACCGTCGTAGTCAGGATCGTAAGGAGAGCAATACATCACAGGACTCGTACAACGGCCGATATTGTAATTACCATCGCAAGGATACCATTTCTTGCTGACACCGGCAGCGAGCGTTTCGGCAGATGGGAAAGCCTCGCCCGTCTTGTAATTCTTATCTGCCAGGAGGAACCACTTGTCATCGTTCAAGAGAGAGAAGTCGTTCTTTGAAAGACTCAACTTATAAGGCTCGCCATAAACGATACCACCAGGAGTTTCCACACCAAAGGTTACCTCATAATCACCGGCAAAAGGCAATTCTACATCCAAAGCCTGCTGGGACTTACGTCCCACAGGAGTTATCCAAAGCGGAGTGGCATCAGGAATCTTAGATTCCAGCTTCACGATGTTACCATCTATGGTAACCGTATAAGCCTTACCCTCCACCAAATCTTCTGGAGAGTATGTCTTCTTGCCAAATCCGAAATCTTCTGGTGAGCAAGATGCCAACAAGAAGACTGCCATGGCAACAAGAAGCGTATATATAAGATTATGTATTTTCATATCTTCTTATTATTAAATGTTTATTATATTACCTACCCAACTTTACCATCCGGCATTCTGAGTCAGAACGTTACCGGAAAGCGTAATCTGAGTATTAGGAATCTGCATCAGACCCTTCTTGCTGGTAAAGTTGTCAACAGCAAACTTGGTAACTGCCTCCACTCCACCATTCTTTACCTTGGCACCATTCTGAGCCTTGGCAATCTCCTGTGCAGCATAAGAACCATCTTTGCCGTAACGCATCAGATCCCAGAAGTGAACACCTTCGAAAGCCAACTCGATGGCGCGCTCCTTGCGAATATTCTCAATGCTGTAGTCTTCTGGTTCAAGCCCCACACGGGCACGTACCTTGTTCAGACCATCGGCAGTGCCATTCAGCTCAGAGTGCATCAAGAGCACATCAGCATAACGCATGATGGTATAATCCTGATAGTAAGTGATGTTCTGATGCTGCTCACCCAACTGGAAGCCCACTTCCTGGCGAGTACCATCGGCAAAGCACATTGGGGCATACTTGCGGGTATAATAACCTGTATATTCATAAGAGTCAGACTCATCTGCTGTAAAACCGGCATCCTTGCAGCTCCAGACACAGGCATTGAAACGAGGATCGTTTCTAAACTGCTCTACGAAATAAGGAGTAACCGGGCAAGCTCCCCAACCACTGGCGATGCATACATCAGTAGCACAGCGGTTGCGTGGACCCAAATATACCGAGAAGGTATTACCATCACCATTGCCATTGTAGTCGTGGGTAGAGTTCAGCTTCAAGTTCAAGACAATCTCTTTAGAGAGGCTACCCTGTCCTGCCTTCCAAGTCTTTCCGTCATACCATTTTCCTGCATAGGTTGTTTCCCAGGCATAGTTGCCTGTTGAGGAAGCATCCTTGGTGCAAGAAGGCATCCAGAAGTCGGCATAATTCTTTTCCAACTCATAGCCTCCATTTTCTACCACATCATTGATGGCTGCAGTAGCCTCAGCCTTGGAACAAGCAGGATGCTCCTCGCCGTAATAACCTGTATAATAAAGGTATGCGCGAGCCAGCAAAGCCTCAGCAGCATACTTGGTGATGCGGCCATCATTGGAATCACGGTCCTTCAAAGGATAAGCATCGGCAGGAATATTGGCTGCGGCATACTTCAAGTCATCGAAGATAGCCTGATATACTTCCTTCACCGGAGTACGCGGTATGTTAGCCTCAGAAGGTTCGAGCAACAAAGGCACATCACCAAACAAACGGGCCAAATCGAAATAGAGGATGCCACGAAGCGCACGGGCTTCACCCATGATACGACCTTCTGCCTTGGTATCACCATTCCACTTGATGATAGCATCAGCCTGAATCAGCTGATTGCAACGGTAGATGGCCTGATAATAATTCGTCCAATCCGTATTGTAGAGATCTGTATATGATGGAGCAACTGTCAAATCAAACTGGTCGATGGCATTATTGTTCTTGGCATCAGAAAGACCCAAGCCTGCGAAAGCCTGCTCGGAGGCAAACTCAGCCGTCAGGTACATGCCGATACCTTCATCGCTCAATGTACGCTGCCATCCATCGTAGCAGCCCACAAGATCCATGTCTGCTGCAGCCGGTGTGCTGTAAGCAGTCTCGGAATTCATCTTTGTCTTAGATGAAGTGTCCAGGAAGTCATCGCATGACGTCAAAGCCATGGAAGAGAGAATCAGGGCACTCATCAATATATGTTTCTTATTCATATTACTTTCTGTTTAAGAGTTAGAATGCAAGATTTAAACCAACGATGAAAGTACGAGGATGTGGATAGTAACCCATATCAACTCCTGATACCCAGGAATCGCTGCTGTTACCATCTGTACCGTTGAATGAACCGATTTCCGGATCCATACCATCATACTTGGTCAAAGTAAAGAGATTCTGCACCTGGAAATAGAGACGCATCTTAGAGAGTCCCTTCCAAGAGATGAGCTTCTTGAAATCGTAGCCCATGGTAAGGTTCTGCAAGCGGATATAGTCACCATCCTGCAAATAGAGGTCTGAGAACAACCAGTTACCAACATCTCCGTAGGTAACACGAGGAATCTCATTGCTTGTACCCTCACCAGTCCAGCGCTTCAAGATTCTGCGGCTGTAGTTAGCCTGAGATGAGCTAGGATCACGGTAAGACTGTGCAATCTGGAAACCGGCTGCACCTGTGAAGTTAGCACTCAGGTCAAAGCCCTTCCATGCCAGGCTGAAATTGAAACCAAAAGTATACTTAGGAAGACCATTACCCAAGTCAACCTTATCACTGGCATTGATAACACCATCATGATTCACATCAACATACTTTACATCACCCGGCTTTACATCTGCCTGATAAATACCGTTACCGGCAGCTATCCAATCGTTGATTTCCTTCTGGTTCTGGAAGAGTCCAGCAGTCTTGTAACCCCAGAAGTAACCGATGGCGTGACCATTCTCCGCACGATAGAATTCCTCAGCATTCTGATAAATCTGGTTGGTAGCACCATGGATGATACCATCCAATGTAGGAATATTACCTACTTCATTGTGGTTATAAGCGAAGTTGGCACCTACACTATAAACAAAGTCCTTGCCAATCTGGTCATTCCAAGAAAGTCCAACCTCGATACCCTTGTTCTTCACATCACCACCATTGATGACAGGACCACCGGTACCAGCTGTAGCTAGGATAGGAGCCGGAACCAACCAATCCTTAGTGCTCTTGATATAACCATCGAGAGTCAAGGAAAGACGCTGACGGAGGAAACGGGCATCCAAACCAACGTTATACTGCTCTGAAGTCTCCCACTTCACCTTCTCATTAGCCAAACGCTCTGTATAAGCACCCATCACCCAAGCATCGGTACCACCAGTAGCACCAAAGTTGTAGTTGGTATTAGATGTTGTAACAGGAGCCAGATACTGATAGCAGTTGATATTAGCATTACCAACCTGACCCCAAGAGAGACGGAGTTTCAGGAAATCCAACCAGGAAGCAGCTGACTTCATGAAATCTTCCTCAGTCAAAGTCCAACCGGCAGAAACTGATGGGAAATAACCCCAACGATGTCCCTTGGCAAACTTAGAAGAACCATCGGCACGCATGGTAGCATTCACCATGTAGCGATCCTTCCAAGACCAACCCAAACGGGCGAAGAAAGACTGACCACGGGTAGCATCGTAAGGACCACCACTAACCTTACGGTCTGCATGTCCCTTCTCAGTATTCTCTACATAGGCATGCTCCCAGTCATCAAAGCCAGCAGTCAGGTTCACACCATAACTACCTGTTGATTCACCATCATACTTAGTAGTCTCACTACCCAACAAAGCACTGATATGGTGCTCCTTGATATCGAAATCGTAAGTCAGGGTATTGGTCCAGACAAGAGAAGTACCATTGCCATTGCTTTGGTTCACCTTAGTGATACCATTACCACTCTGAGGAGTAAACTTATAAATAGGAGTAAATGAACGATAGTTGGAGCCACCATAGTTCAAACCGAATACGGTCTTGAACTTCAGGTTCTTGATAGGTTCAATCTGTACATAAACATTCGCATCAACCGAAGTATTCTTACTCTGGTTGTAGCGATTCATCATCATAGTACCATAAGGGTTACCATCATTCTTGTTCCAGTCAGAATCAACGGTAGAATAATAGTTACCGTCTGCGTCATAAACAGGAACCAGAGGAGAAGTTGAGAATGCACTGCGGAGGTTGTTGTTATAGATATTGCCGGTACCCATGCCACGGCTATCCTTATAAACAAAACCTACGTGCTCACCAATAGTTACCAATCCATTCCACATCTTATGTTCAGAATTGACACGAAGGTTATACCTTTTATAATAAGAAACGTCAGAACCGCCTATAAGGCCGTCCTGTCCGGTATAACCACCAGAAATAGAATAAGTTGAAGTCTTGCTACCACCGGTAAAAGCCAGACTGTGGCTAGTGGTCAAGGCACCATTGTCTACAGCCTGGTCAATCCAGTCTGTATTATAAACATTACCATTTGCATCACGGATAGCACTGAGAGAAGTCCAGTCGATAGGCGACATATTATATGAATTCAGCAAAGCCTCATCCATAATCTGCATATACTGGTTGGAATTGAGCATTTCAAACTTGCGCCCCAGAGTCTGCCATCCTACATAACCATCGTATGTAATCTTGCAAGAACCTTCTCTACCGCTCTTGGTAGTAACAAGAACGACACCATTGGCAGCCTGCGCACCATAGATAGCGGCAGAAGCGGCATCCTTCAAGACATCGATGCTCTCGATGTCGGCTGGGTTCAAGGTAGTGATATCACCACCCACACCATCAATCAAATAAAGAGGCTGAGAGTTTCCTACGGTACCCAAACCACGGATGGTAACACTCATAGCTGCACCTGGCTGACCAGAGGTAGAAACGATGTTGACACCAGGAGTCTGACCTTGCATGGCAGACAATGGGTTAGTAGTGTTGAGCTTGGCGATGTCGTCACCTTTCAACTGAACGGTAGCGCCCGTCACCAACTTTTTCTTCTGAACGCCGTAACCTACTACAACGACCTCATCAAGTGAGTGCTTGTCTTCTTGTAGGGTAATGTTCAGCTTCTGTCCATTCACCTTTACTTTTTGGGTAATGAAGCCTAGATAAGACACTTCGAGAGTTTGTCCGTTCTTTGCGTCGATCGTAAAGTTACCGTCGAGGTCGGTCACTGAACCCACCTTTGTACCCTGGACCATGACACTTGCACCAATCAATGGTTCATTGTCCGATCCGGAAATCACGGTACCCGTAACTTTCTGAGCATAGAGGACACCCGCTCCGATTCCTAACATTGCCTGGAATGCCAAAAGGA
>ENA-OPLK01000251-OPLK01000251.1-human-gut-metagenome-genome-assembly--contig:-NODE-251-length-11342-cov-2.965979_pt1 | contig 11342 bp, 5 predicted proteins | sample MGYA00241792_ERZ501711 | MGnify/ENA primary metagenome ERZ501711 (study PRJEB25962, sample SAMEA2042204) | human gut metagenome | biome: human gut; feature: human-associated habitat; material: faeces... | reverse complement strand
CAGTGGCTCACACCTGCTTTTGACGAAGAAACTCGTAAAGAAGTAAAGGCAATGCTCGACGCAGAGGATAAGTCTGCTCTCGTTGATGCATTCTATCAGAACTTGGAGTTCGGTACTGGTGGTTTGCGCGGTATCATGGGCGCAGGTACCAACCGCATGAACAAGTATATCGTTGGTATGGCTACTCAAGGCTTCGCCAACTACATCCTCAAGGCCTTCCCTGGTCAGGACAATCTCTCTGTTGTCGTAGGTCACGACTGCCGCAACAACTCTCGCCTCTTCGCTGAGACTGTTGCCGCTATCTTCTCTGCCAATGGCATCAAGGCATATCTCTTCGAGGGTCTTCGTCCTACACCAGAGATTTCATTCGCTATCCGTCAGCTCGGTGCTAAGGCTGGTGTCAACGTGACTGCTTCTCACAACCCAAAGGAGTACAATGGTTACAAGGCTTACTGGGAGGATGGTGCTCAGGTTTTGGCTCCTCACGATACGGGTATTATCGAGGAAGTAAACAAGGTGAAGATCGAGGACGTGAAGTTTGAGGCTAACTGGGACAAGATTCAGATCATCGGTGGTGAGATGGACTACGACTATATGACAGCCGTTCACTCTGCTATGATCGACCAGGATGTCATCAACCGTCAGAAGGACCTCAACATCGTCTATTCAGCTATGCACGGTACAGGTCGTGTCATCGTACCTCTCTGCCTCCGCTCTTGGGGCTTCCAGAACATCAATGTAGTGCCAGAGCAGATGGTAGTGGATGGCAACTTCCCAACTGTTGTTTCTCCTAACCCAGAGAATGCTGAGGCTATGACCCTCGGTATGAAGCTCGGTACTAAGTTGAACGCCGACCTCGTAGTGGCTACCGATCCAGACGCTGACCGTCTCGCTATCGTTTGCCGCGACGACAAGGGCGAGTGGATGATCATCAACGGTAACCAGACAGCCATGATGTTCTGCTACTACATCATCGAGAACAAGAAGAAGTTGGGCAAGTTGAAGCCAACAGACTTCCTCGTAAAGACCATCGTTACAACAGAGGTGATTGCTGAGATTGCCAAGAAGAATAACGTAGAGTTGCGCGACTGCTACACTGGTTTCAAGTGGATTGCACGCGAGATTGCTATCTCTGAGGGCAAGCAGCAGTACATCGGTGGTGGTGAGGAGAGCTTCGGTTTCTTGCCATACGATAAGGTACGTGATAAGGATGCTCCTGCTTCTATCTGTCTCATCTGCGAGATTGCAGCTTGGGCTAAGGACCAGGGCAAGACTCTCTACGACCTCTTGATGCAAATCTATGCAGAGTATGGTTTCAGCAAGGAGTTCACTGTGAATGTGGTTCGTCCGGGTAAGACTGGTGCTGACGAGATCAAGCAGATGATGGCTGACTTCCGTGCCAACCCTCCACAGGAGTTGGGTGGTAGCAAGGTGGTTACTTGGAAGGACTACCAGAGCTTGGAGACCAAGCACGCTGATGGCACAGTAGAGAAACTCAACATGCCTACTACAAGCAATGTGCTCCAGTGGTTCTGCGATGACAACACCAAGGTAAGTGTTCGTCCTTCAGGTACTGAGCCAAAGATCAAGTTCTATATCGAGGTGAAGGATCCATCCTTCAAGTGCGCTGGCTGCTACAACCGTTGCACCAAGGCTGCCGAGGAGAAGATTGAGGCTATCAAGAAGAGCTTGAATCTCGACTAAAGCTTGGATTTCGACAGATAAGAAGAGTTTAAATCTCGATTGATTATTTGAAGACGAGAATCATTCTCGTATATATTTTTCGCCCCATGCGTCAATTTCTGATGCATGGGGCGAAATCGTATTTATTATCTAAGCCGAATGTGCCCTTTCTGTATCATTAGCATCTTGACCAGCAGGAAGATGAGGATGATGGTGATATAAATGAGGAGTAGTTCCAAAAGGCTTAAATGGATATTTTCGATGCTGGCTCCTGGCAACATCGTGGTGAGACGGAAGATGGTATTGTCGAACTGGGTGATGCTGACGAGGCATCTGACGGCAAGATGCTGGAGAGTGGAGGCGAAGGTACCTAGCCAAGCGAACCAAGACAACCATGAAAGGGAGAATAGACAGACGATGGGTGACAGGAGAAAGAGGATGGCGCAAAGATAGAGGATGAAAGTGGCTGACGGAATGGCGATGAAACTGGTGAGGAGTGAGTAGCAGGAGATTCTGCCAAAGTAAAACGCAACGAGCGGAATCGTGCCTATCTGTGCAGCTATGGAAAGGCATAGAAGATTCCATATCCATCGACTCCATGTGTGGGAGAAATGGAATACGGAAGAAATGGATGGAAAGAAAACGAGGATGGACAAGACTGCCAGAAACGACATCTGGAAACTGATGTCGAAAAGATAGAGTGGGGAAATGAAAAGCATGATGATGTAGGCAACGGCTAAGTTGTTGACCGACAGTGCATCCTTCTGTGCGAGGATGGCAAAACTATAGATACTAATCATTGTGGCAGAACGCACGGCACTCGCTGGCATCCCAATCAAAACCACATAACTCCAGATGGCGATGGTGGAGAGACATATCGTCAAGATGGATTTCTTTCTGCCGCCAAGCAACAAGATGAATAGTTGGAAGATGATGCCGATATGCAGTCCGCTCACAGCCAAGACGTGGCTGGTGCCTGCTATGCTATAGGCATCCTTGGTTTCAGCATCGAGAGCCGTCTTGTCGCCCAAAGCCATCGCCGTGATGACGGCATAGTCTTGGTCGGAGATTTGCATCTCTCTCATCTTCGACTCTATCTGATTTCTCCATTCATTGGCTTGGAGCAAGGTGCGGTCGAGTGCTGATAAGTCTTCATAGGATTCTATGTGACTGGTAGCTTGGCTCTTGTCTATCTCGTGCGAGGTGAGAGTTCCACCTATGCAGAAAATACAGAGATAGAGGGCGAGGCATTGCTGCGAGATGTGCTGGCGATAGTAGATGGCTATCCCAAATGAGAGGAGGGTGGCGATGAGCCAAGCGAGTGAGCTCCAAGGGAAATGGAGGTATCGGGCAGTCAGAATACCAACTGTCAGAAGAATGCCGATTCGGATGGCTGGGGTGAAAAGTTGACCTTTGTGTATCATTTTAGATTAAAAAGAAACTCCCTGTTCGAAGCGATAACTTCGGGCAGGGAGTTTCGTCTTCTTATATATTTAGTTGTTGTTCATGAGCTTGTTGCCGCTCATTAAATAATCTTGTCTTACTTGCTCAGGTTGGCGATGGTAGCAATCATGGCTGCGATGCTAGACATGCTGGTACCGAGACTCATGGTCTCAGCCACACTCATCTTGCGTTTCAACTTGGCAGGAACTACAATTTCGCAGCCTGGTTGAACTTTGGCTCCATGGCTTACCTTAGCCACCTTACCATTCATATAAATAATGTATGCCTTATTCTTGACAGCATCGGAGGCAAAGCCACCAGCTTGGTCGATGTAGTAAGAAGCGCGCTTGCCCTTCTCGTAACCCACTGTGTTGGCATACATCACAGCGCCATTGATCTTGACGGTTCCATTGTATTGAGGAACAACCAGTCGGTCGCCTTCACGAAGAACCAAGTCTTCATCGCTGCCTGGATGTTTGATAGCTTCCGACAAGTCGATGCCAACAGGATATTCATCAGGCACATTGAACTTCTCCAAGTCTGCGTTTTTGGCACTTTCTGCCACTTGTTGCAAGTTGCTTCCGCTGTTGCTGCTGGCAGTCAACTGGAGGAGGTTCTTCTGCTGTTGCTCACGCTGCATCTTCAATACCGCTTCCATACGAGCCTTTTCGGTATCGTTGGCCTTTCGGATGAGGCGAGCACCCTTGAGGTATGCCTCTTTGGTAGAACCACCTGCCTTCTTGAAGAGGTCGCTCAGACGAGCATTTCGCTTGGTCAAGGTATAGTCACCTGCAAAGAGTACCTCGCCCTCGATGGTGACATTCTGTTGCTCAGTATAACCCGGACTTTTTCTGATGAAAACCTCATCGAATGGCATGAGGATGAAGCCCGGTGTGCCGTCGATGACGAAGCCATCCTTGAGAGATAGCGTATAAGTCTGGGCTATCAAACTGTCTGGTCGCAAAGCCTTGGTGTCAGAGACACGGCGGCTCACGTTGACATTGACAACAGATGCCTTGTCGGTCAAACCACCCGCCTGAAGAACGAAGTCTTCGATGGTCTCATTGTCGGCATACTTGTATGTGCCAGGGAAGAGGACCTCGCCACGGATGGTGATGGTGCGCTCGTTCATCTTATCTTGTCGGGTAGGGATGAAGAGTACATCGTTTTCCTTCAAAGGAATGTCGGCTACCTTGCCGCTCATGATGCCCTCGACATCTACGCTGACAACTTCCAGCGAGCGGTCGGTCTTCATGCGGTGCATCACGGCACGGGCTTTAAATGCATCCTCCGTCAATCCCTCTGCATGTTCTATCAAGGAACGAACACTGTTGACTTGTTCGCCGAGATTGTACATACCAGGGCGGAAGACAGCTCCTCTCACTTCTACAGTGTTGGCATAACGGTTGAGGATAGGCTCCACGGTAACGGAGTCGCCGTCAGCGATGCGGAAGCTAGCGAAGTCGAACTCCTCGACGTTATAGACGGAGTATTCACGTCCCGTCTTGCGGTTGACACGCACTGACTTCTTGTAGGCATCGCCAGTGAAGCTTCCTGCGTATTTCAACAATGAGTTGATGCTCTCATTCTTCTTCATCTCGTAGAACATAGGGCGCTTAACCTTACCGGTGATGTTGACGAGGCAGTCGTAAGGACCCACTACGATGACATCATTGTCGGCGAGACGTACATTGCCGGTCAGCTTACCATTCAAGATGTAGTCGTAAATATCTACTACAGTGACGAGACGATTGTTTCTATATACCTTAATATTACGTAGAGTACCGAGGTCATTGATGCCGCCAGCCATATAGAGGGCATGGAAGACAGTGGCGAATGCCGAGAGGGTGTAGGTTCCCGGTGCCTTCACCTCACCCATCACATTGACCATGATGGTCTTGGTCTGTCCTACGGTCAATCTGATCTTGCTGGAAGAATAGCGACTGCCCACAGTGCCGCGCAAACGAGCATTGGCTTGTGAGACGGTGAGACCGCTGATGCTGACAGGACCATAACCTTCGATGGTGACGGTTCCGTCTGGTGATACGGTATCCTGGATGGTTTTCTGGGATGCACCATAGATGTCGATGATGACAGCATCGCCAGGACCCAGGCGATAGTTCTGCGGAGTGGCGATATTCATGTTAGGCTCGAAGGTCAAGCTCTTATTATTAAATATGTCACGTCCGAACACTTTGGAACTCTTTTTCTGTGGTTCTATGTCAGGATACATGCTCGACATCTCATTCTGTATCGCCATGTATTCATCTTTATCAGAGTTGTCGGTTGATTCAGCACTTACACGATAGTTGCTGCGATTGGTCACGTCTTGGTGGGTCGCATTTGGTGTACTTGTGCTAGGATTGGTGTTCTTGGCATAGTCCTCTCTTGTCTTGCCATTGTTGGCGCGGAGACGAGATGGGGTAGCGGAAGCCTTTCCGCTCGCATTCTCCAGTCCGCCCTGCTTGGCTTCTCGTTCATAACGAGCACGAACACGACGAATCTGTGAGATGTCAACGCCACGCTGCATCAACTTGGTGACAATCTGCGAGTTGGAAGTACCAGAGTTGTGTTCCTTGACCACAAAACTCATCACTTGGTCATCCGTCATGCTCGATGACTGTGCCATCGCCATGGAGGAGACCATGAAAAGCATGAGCGAAAAGATGATAAATTTCTTCATTTCTTTTTTCTTTTTATACCTTTTTATAAATAACTAGAAAACTTGCTATTTGTTGCAAATCATCAGTTATTTCTTGAATCCGAAGATACGTTTGATGAATTTCTTCACCACGTTTTCCTTCTTCTGTGGGTTGACGATAGGTGTTGGCTTGCGGGATGCCGTCTTGTCGCTAGACTTCTTCTGGGCTACGCCTCTGCCACGACCATTGCTTCCAGGACGAACATTCTCAGCGTTGTTCTTGCGCTGTGAATTGCCATTGTTCTTGCCATTCTGGCGGTTGTCGTTTGGACGATTGTCGTTAGGGCGATTACCATTCTGGCGGTTGCCTTGTTTCTGGCGATTACCCTGGGCATTTCTATTGCCTTGCTTGTTTTCACCCTGTTGGTTGTTGCCTCTTTCCCCTTGCTGGTTGTTGCCTCTTTGCTTGTTTCTAGCGTTGTTTCTCTGTCTGTTCTTGTTGGCTTGTTGATTCTCGCCCTGCTGAGCACCATTATTGCTCGGTTGGTTACCATTAGTCTGGACATCAGTTTCCCCTTGTGGGCGAGCAGCCTTTTCTTGTCGATTTTTTCTGTTGTTTGGCTTGCGCTTGTGGGCAGTCTGGTCACGGTCTTTCTGACGGCGACTCTTGGCGCTTGTCTTTCCGTTCTTTCCAGCCTTGGTAGGCTTGTTGAGCTTCACGTACTCTGGTCCCTCTCCACATCCCTCAGGCAATGGCATCTTCTCTACCACCTTCTCCAGGAATTTCTCGATCTGTTGGAACCAGTACATATCCATCTCGTTGACCAATGTGATGGCTCTACCATCGCGGTCGGCACGAGCGGTACGACCGATACGGTGTACATAGTCCTCGGTGTCGTGAGGTACATCGAAGTTGATGACAAGTGTGATGTCATCGATGTCGATGCCACGAGCCACGATGTCGGTAGCCACGAGTACATCTATCTGTCCACTCTTAAACTTGAACATGATGTCGTCACGCTCAGCCTGTGTGAGGTCGGAGTGCATAGCGCCACAGTTAATTTTTTGCTGGGCTAGGGCTGCATTCAGTTGCTTCACTTTCATCTTACTTCCGCAGAAGATGATGACACGTTTCAGGTCACCAGCCTTGAAGATGTCCTTGATGATGTTCAACTTCTGTGCCTCGTAGCAAACGTATGCTTCCTGCTTGATTTTCTCTGCAGGTTTGCTGACTGCCAACTTGATTTCCACAGGATTCTTGAGCAATGTCTTTGCCAGTTCCTCAATCTTGTTAGGCATCGTGGCAGAGAACATGATGGTCTGGCAAGTCTTAGGGAGTTTCTTGGCGATAGTCATGATGTCCTCAGAGAAACCCATGTCGAGCATACGGTCAGCCTCGTCGAGTACGAAGAAACTTACCTTGCTGAAATCCACGTTGCCCATATTGATGTGGGTGATGAGACGGCCTGGTGTGGCGATGACCACGTCGGCTCCCATACGAAGACTCTTGAGCTCCTGGTCGTAGCGGCTGGCATCGTTGCCACCATAAACAGCCACGCTGCTCACGCCGTTCAGATAGTAACTGAATCCCTGCATGGCTTGGTCTATCTGCTGTGCTAGCTCACGAGTAGGTGACATGATGACACAGTTGATGGCATCCTCAGGATAGCCACCATCATCCAACTTGCTCAAGATAGGCAAGAGGTATGCTGCGGTCTTGCCTGTACCAGTCTGTGCTACGCCGAGCACATCCTTGCCATTCAATATTTCAGGGATACATTTTTCTTGTACAGGGGTGCATGTGTCGAAGTGCATGTCGTATAGCGAATCGAGCACATTGTCGTTTAAATCTAATTCGTCGAAATACATCTATTTTATATTATAAATGATAAATTGTAAATGATAAATGAGAGCCAACGCCATCTTGCCATTGGAAGGAACGATAATGGCGTAGCCCTATTCTTAATTCTTAACTTCTAATTCTTAATGATGTCTTACCTCGGTGCCTTGCGGTAACAGAAGTAAGCCACAACGGCAAAGAGGATGTTTGGCATCCATGCAGCCAACATAGGCGGAAAATTCGCCTGGATGGCAAAGGTAGCCGAAATCGTTTGCAACAGAATGTAACCAAAGCTGAGGGCAAGTCCGACACCCAAAGCCAAACCCATGCCTCCTTTACGCTTCTTGGCTGATAGCGAGAGACCGATAATCGTCAAGATGAAGGAGGCGAAGGAGGAGGCGATACGCTTGTGGTATTCCACCTGGTACTGCACCACATTGCCAGAGCCACGGTCTATCTGCTTGCCTATGTATGCTTTCAGTTCCGGACTGGTGAATGTCTCCTGCTGTCCCTTGGAATATACCAAGTCGGTAGGTTCCATCGAGATCAAGGTGTCTTTTTCGGCACCGCTCGTGATATGTTCCCTCATACCTTGCAACTTACGTATCTTCCAACTTCTGATCTTCCAGTGATACTTCGAGTCGGAAATGGTGTCGTATTGTATCTCCATCGCTGTGAGATGGCTCACCAACTTCTTGTCCTGAAACTTATCTAGACAAAAGCCATATCCTCGTTTGGAGGAGTTGTCGTAATGCTGGATGTAAGCGATGACACCACGATCTACTTGCAGCTGAACATTGTCGGCTGAGGTTATCTTGCTCTTCTTCTTGTACATCGTCTCGAAGTTCTGTCGGATGACAGTTCCGTGGGGAATGACATAGGCAGAAAGTGTGTAAGAAAGAGCGGAGAGCATGACACAGGTGATCATGTAAGGGCGCATCAGTCGCTTGAATGAGGTACCAGATGCCAATATGGCGATAATCTCGGAATTGCCAGCCATCTTCGTGGTGAAGAGGATGACGGCAATGAAGACAAATAAGGCACTAAACAAGTTGGCGAAGTACGGCACAAAGTTGGCGTAGTAATCGAAGACGATGGCACGCAAGGGTGCATGGTTCTCGGTAAACTTCGCCAAGTTGTCGTTGACGTCGAAGACGATGGCTATGGAGATAATCAGTGCGATACTGAAAAAGTAATAGCCCACGAATTTCTTGATGATGTACCAGTCCAGTCGCTTGACGTATCTCAGTGGGTTGAAGAACCTGAGAAACCTCAAGAACCTAAGTTTGTGGGCTAGCCATTTCGTGGCCTTGATGAGCCATGCGAAATGCTTCTCAAACCATCGCTCAAACTTGTATCTTCTGCGATGTTTCCTTATTTGTTGAAACTGTTTCATTTCACTCCTTGATGATTAAATTCTTTGACCTAATTGGTCGATGATGGAACGTTTCCATTGTACGAAGTCTCCTTGCTCTATATGCTGGCGTGCATCTGTTACCAGTCGCAGATAGAAAGCGAGGTTGTGGATGCTGGCGATTTGCATGGCGAGGAGTTCCTGAGCCTTGAACAGATGGTGCAGGTATGCCTTTGTGGTAGTGCGGTCGATGTCGCAACCGTCTGGATCGACAGGGCTGAAATCCATCTCCCACTTCTTGTTGCGCATGTTCATCGTACCATTGTAGGTGAAGAGCATGGCGTTGCGACCATTGCGGGTTGGCATCACGCAGTCGAACATGTCTACGCCGCGCTCGATGGCTTCGAGGATGTTCTGCGGGGTTCCTACGCCCATCAGATATCTCGGCTTGTCTTTCGGCAGGATTTCGTTCACTACTTCTATCATCTCATACATCACCTCGGTAGGCTCTCCTACGGCAAGTCCGCCGATGGCATTTCCGTCGGCTCCCTTGTCGGCAATGTATTTGGCTGCTTCGCGGCGCAGGTCCGGGAAGGTGCAGCCCTGAACGATAGGGAAGAGACTCTGCTGATAGCCGTAGAGGGGCTCGGTCTCATTGAACCGCTTGATGCAGCGGTCTAGCCAGCGCTGGGTGAGCATGAGGCTGTTCTTGGCGTACTGGTAATCGCTCTTTCCCGGCGGGCATTCATCGAAGGCCATCATGATGTCGGCTCCGATGATGCGCTCGGTGTCCATCACATTTTCCGGTGTGAAGAAGTGCTTGCTGCCGTCGATGTGGGAGCGGAACTCGCAGCCTTCTTCCTTGAGCTTGCGGATGCCGGTGAGCGAGAAGACCTGGAAGCCGCCGCTGTCGGTGAGGATAGGACGGTCCCAGCCGTTGAACTTATGCAGTCCGCCTGCCGCCTTGATGACTTCGAGTCCCGGGCGCAGGTAGAGATGGTAGGTGTTTCCCAGGATGATCTGGGCCTTTACCTGCTGGCGCAATTCTTCGAAATGTACACCCTTTACGCTGCCCACAGTTCCCACAGGCATGAAGATTGGAGTCTTGATCTGTCCGTGGTCGGTGGTGATGATGCCGGTGCGAGCATCGCTTGCCTTATCTGTTACTTGTAGTTCAAATTTCATTTCTTTTCTTTTTTGTCATTTTCAGGAATGGTGAAGTCGATAGGGTGCTTTACCTTCTCGTCGGTGAGGGCAAACTCCCAGACATCTGCTACATCTTCTACATAATGGAATTCTACGCCCTTGAGATACTTTTCAGGAATGTCGAGGATGTTCTTCTTGTTTTCCTTGCAGATCACGATGTCGGTAATGCCGGCACGCTTGGCTGCCAGGATCTTCTCCTTGATGCCTCCCACTGGGAGTACCTTGCCGCGAAGGGTAATCTCGCCGGTCATGGCTATGTTCTTGCGAACCTTGCGCTGGGTGATGGCCGAAGCGATACTGGTGGCAATGGTAATACCTGCCGAAGGACCGTCTTTTGGCGTTGCTCCTTCAGGTACGTGGATATGGATGTTCCAGTTTTCAAAGATGCGGTAATCCACGCCCAGCAGGTCGATATGCGCCTTGATGTATTCCAGGGCGATGATAGCCGATTCCTTCATCACGTCTCCCAGGTTACCGGTCAGGGTAAGCTTGCCCTGTCTTCCCTTGCTCAGCGAGGTTTCGATAAAGAGAATCTCGCCGCCCACAGAGGTCCATGCAAGTCCTGTTACTACTCCTGCATAATCGTTGCCCTGATAGATGTCGCGGGTGAATGGGGCGGTGCCGAGAATCTCCTTCAGGTCTGATGCGGTGATGGATGGCTTCTCCAATTCCTTGGAATAGGCGAGCTTGTAGGCCATCTTGCGCAGTCCCTTGTTGATCTGTTTCTTGAGCTGGCGCACACCGCTTTCTCGGGTGTAGTGCTCGATGATGCCCTCAATGGCTGCCTTGTTGAAGCTTACCTTCGGGGTGAACTTGTCGAGACCTGTATTCTCCAATTCCTTCGGAATCAGGTGGCGCTTGGCAATCTCTATCTTCTCCTCCGTAATGTAGCCGCCTACTTCGATGAGCTCCATTCGGTCGAGCAAAGGACGTGGGATTGAGCTGATGTCATTGGCGGTTGCGATGAAGAGAACCTTAGAGAGATCGTAATCCACATCCAGGTAATTGTCGTGGAAGGTGTTGTTCTGCTCTGGGTCGAGTACTTCAAGCAAGGCTGATGCTGGATCACCCTGGTGGTTGTTGGCTGAAACCTTGTCTATCTCGTCGAGGATGAAGACAGGGTTGCTGCTGCCTGCCTTGAGGATGTTCTTGACAATGCGGCCAGGCATGGCTCC
>ENA-OPLK01000250-OPLK01000250.1-human-gut-metagenome-genome-assembly--contig:-NODE-250-length-11345-cov-2.540921_pt1 | contig 11345 bp, 8 predicted proteins | sample MGYA00241792_ERZ501711 | MGnify/ENA primary metagenome ERZ501711 (study PRJEB25962, sample SAMEA2042204) | human gut metagenome | biome: human gut; feature: human-associated habitat; material: faeces... | reverse complement strand
TCTCACTCGATGCCAACGGCACTCCTGCCTACGACATCAAGGAAGGTGCAGCGTGGGACAATATGCCTTTCACCCCTGCCTTGGAGGAGAAAGCCAAGAATTGCACGGCTGTCTGCTTCGGTTCGCTCGCCCAACGCAACGAGGTTTCTCGCAATACCATCCATCGTTTCCTCGATGCCATGCCTAATGAGGAAGGACGTTACAAGGTGTTCGACATCAACCTTCGCCAAGGCTTCTTCACCAAGGAGATCATCACCGAGAGCATCAAGCGTTGCAATATCCTCAAGATTAATGACGAGGAGTTGATTACCATCAGCCGTATCTTCGGCTATCCAGGCATCGACCTACAGAACAAGTGTTGGCTTTTGCTGGGTAAGTACAACTTGAAGATGCTCATCCTAACTTGCGGAGTCAACGGTAGTTATGTATTCACCCCAGGCGAGGTTTCATTCATCGAGACTCCGAAGGTAGAGGTGGCAGACACGGTAGGCGCAGGCGACTCCTTTACGGGAGCTTTCGTGGCAAGCATCCTTCGTGGAAAAAGCGTGAGAGAGGCTCACGAATTGGCAGTCAAGGTATCGGCTTATGTCTGCACTCAGAACGGAGCGATGCCTGTTCTTCCCGAGGAATTCAAGAAATAAATCTGCAAAGATTTTTAAGGCAAATCTTACAAGATAAAATAGCATAAAGTGTTTTTGGTTAATGTTTCTATGTAGTTAATTTGTAGTAATAGGCCATGAGAAAATCATTAGTTATTGTTTTGTTGATGGGAGCGTGTCTGGGGAATGCCCAGGCGCAGTTCCATCTCAAAGCCAAAATTCAGAACAATCACCTCTGGCGAGGCATGGAAGTATCGGATGGAGTGGTACTGCTCACCGACCTCAGTTATACGATGGCTCACGACCACGTGACCGTGGGACTCTGGGGAGGCACCAACTCGGAAGGTTCCTACAAGGAGTTCAACCATTACCTCAACCTCAAGGCTGGCGGATGGAGTCTCGCCCTCTGGGACACCTACAACTTCTCGCCTGGTGCCAACTATAACAACCACCAATACTGGAATTACTCCGCCCGCTCCACGGGTCGTTTCCTCGATGCCACCTTGGCATATCATTTCGATGAAAAGAAGTTTCCATTGACATTGAGTTGGTCCACGGTCATCTTTGGTCGAGACCGGTCAAGCGACAATGAGCATCAGAAGTATTCCACCTTCGTCTATGCAGAATATCCAGTTTATAAGAAGGACGGATGGAAGGTGGATGCAGGAGTCGGTGGAGCTTTCGCCCTCAACAAGGCTGGCGAGGATGCCCACTTCTTCGGTACCACGGCTGGCATCGTCCACGTATCGCTCCAAGCTTCCCACGACTTGAAGATTGGCAAATACACCATCCCTGTATATGCCAAGGGAATGTGGAATCCCCAGTCGGACAAAGCATACTTCCAATTGGGCGCAGAAGTGATACACTTCTAGATGATAAATAACAAATCAATCTGACAACATCTAAAAACTATTAACATTATGGAAATCAAAGAATTTACAACAGGCGTGCAACACATCGGCATACCTACCAACGACATCAAGAAGACCATCGAGTTCTTCCAGCTCCTCGGGTTCGAGGTAGCTTTCCGCACCATCAACGGTCCTGAGGAAGTAGCCTTCCTACAGCTCCACAACCTCGTCATCGAGACCTACCAGAATCGTCAGGCGAAGATGGAATATGGAGCCATCGACCACATCGCCATCGACGTGAAGGACATCGAGGCATTATATAAAGAGGTGAAGGCTATCGCCGACAAGGAAGAGGAGAAAGCCACCTCTGAGAAGCAATCTTCCCCACTCTTCCGTATGCTCGACACCCAGGTGAACGGTTTGCCATTCTGGGAGAAAGGCGTGAAGTTCTTCACCATCGAAGGACCCAACAAAGAGAAAATCGAGTTCTGCGAGAGATTATAAATAAAAAGTGAGTACTTCTTGGATGATTTACTCCGCTTATACATACGTAAACATTTTATCAATCGTCAATATTTCAAAGCACTACAGAGCATTTACTCCCTAACTAGGAAAAAATTCACGCCTAGTTAGGGAGAAATTTCTACCTAGTTAGGTATAAATCAAAGTGGGGTAAGGAGAGAGAAATGCCCTCCTTACCCCACTTTTTGCATTGTCAATAAAATTCTAACAAGAAGTCCTAGAACTTCTTAAACTTCAGCCTTACGGTCTTAGATTTCAATATCATCTTACTTCCGCTCAAAGCCTCTTTCTTGAAACCTTCTGGAAGGGCATTGATGCCATAATGCTGCAAGTCATCAGACAACTCATCCACAGGGATGTCGCCTCCTTCCTCTCCCTGGTCTTGATGCCAATGGTTCTTATATACCTGGGTAATCTTCAAACTATCGCCAGTCTGCTCAAAACGGAAATAGAACTTCTCTCGATTTGTGTCGGTTTCCTTCACTGCTATCAACTTATGTTCGACGCCCCAGAAGACATAGCGCTGGGAGAAATCCTCGGTCTTGCCGGTAGCCAAGGTATCCACGCTCTCCAAATGCCAAAAACCATCGAGGTCGCCATTGTCGCTCGACTCCAAGGTACAGGAGGAAAACATCAAGGCACTTGTCATCCACGCAAGCATTACGAAGCAAAGTACCCTCGCCATATCTTTTACACGAAGTCGATCGCCAAAGTTCAGTCTTATCATTCTTTTCATATTCTCTTCATTGTATAGTTAAAAAATCCCCGACTTGCTTATGGTAAGTTGGAAACCTGCATTGTGACCCAACATTTTGTCGCTACCAAAATCCATGGCATAACCGCCACGCACCTGCCAATGACGAGGGAACTTGTAGGTGCCTTCCACAAGGAAGCTCACATTATGGTGTGGCTTGTTGAACGGGCCATTATATGTTCCCCATCCCTTCTGATAAGTGCCCAAGAGACGATAGTCGAAACGCTCGGAAGGCGATCCATCAATGCCAAGATGGTAGGCGATGAAACGATTGTTGCGTATATAGAACACGCCATCCTCATTATATATCGGCGAACGATAGAGCGGATTGCCTATCACCTGCCCCCAATGCTGCCATCCCGGATAGATGCCATGGTTGTAGTAGTCGTCCATGCCAGCGAGATGGTCAGGAATATTCATCGTATGGTCGTGATTGTACGGACCGCTCTGGTACTTAGTATAGAGATATTCGAAGACGATGTCACGCAACCATCTGCCATATTTCAAGTTGACTTCCGCACCGAGCATGATGTCCTTGAGTTTGTAGCGATAGAAACGGCGCTTCTTGTGCTCCATCCACTCATCACCCTCACCATATCCATCGTAGTCGAGGAAGAAGAGCTGACTATGATCCTCGAAATAATGGTCGCCATAGATACCCAGGCGCCACGTATCGGCATCATAATTGATGCGGAACACCCAACTACCGAGCGTGTTACCAGCCACATTGGCATACATGCCGTCGGTGGCATCGGCTCCACCAGGGATGAAGGCATCCCACATACCTTTGAGTCCACCCTGTGTAGGCACTTGCTCCATCTTGTCACCCACCATACGGTAGGGTTTGCCGCCAAACTCATCCGCCATCTCCAGTCCCACTTCGAGACTCAGCGGACAGAAGGCATCCTCATTGCCTATCTTGAGGTATCCTGCCTTGCTATGGTAGAGTATATGGTCGGCATATTTCGACTTGCGCTGCGTGAACTCATGCTGCCAATTATCGTCGGTCATCATACCATAGGCGATGTGACCCTTGATATGCAACCAATGGTGGAGGATAGGAATCGTCCAATACTCCGGCAACGCCAATCGCACTTGTGGCACAGGTCGTGCATTGATACCAAGTGTTTGGCTACCACTGGAGAGTGTTTGGTTTTTCAGTTCCATCGGATACTGCTTAGCACCAGCGGTGAGCACACCATGAAGCCATCGTGCCTCCACGAAAGCTTGCTGCACCACCACATGGCTGGTATAATTGACAGGCACGGCAACGTCCACGCCATATCCCACTCCCCACCGACGAGCAGAGTCGGTGGCTAGCGGACGGATGACGCTACCACGCAAATAACCATTGTTTTTGTCGAGCGAGCTAAGACCATACTTGTTGGCATTGAGCCACAATGGAGTCTTGCCCTTGGAGAAGGAACCTTGCATCTCTACCTGATAGTGCAAATCCTTGCCCAGTTCCAGTTTCCCTGCCTCAGCCTCCTCCTGCCAAGCATACTGGGCAGAGGCTGAGATAGGAAGAAGTAAAGCCCCTAGGGCGAAAAGATATTTCTTTGTTCGATTGTTCTGATTCATTGCATTGTTATATATATTAATGTATGATTCGCATTTGGTAGTGCAAATATAGCAAATAAATTCCGCTATTAACCAAGGTGTATCGATTAATTAACAGATATTAAAGGTTGAGGCTTTCATTTGCCCTATCGCGAACAAAGTTCATTCATTTCCAAGGGAAAAGGAAGGAAAAAGCAAGGATAGGGATTTTCCCTCCCACTTTAGGGAAAAACCTTTTCATTCCCCAGAAAATCGTCTTATCTTTGCACCGTGAACAAGAGAAAGCGATGATTCACATCTCATCACAGCTCCAAGATTCACAAATAGGACAAGAAGTATAACAGATTAAAAAATACAATTATGAAGAAGTTTATATTAGCCTTAGTAGCAATGGTCACGATGACCGTGACATCTGCTTCTGCAATGAGTTATGAGCAGGCTCGCCAGCAAGCTCTCTTCCTCACTGACAAGATGGCTTACGAGCTCAACTTGACCGATGACCAATATGAGGCTGCTTACGAGACCAACCTCGACTATCTGATGAGTGTCAATACGGTAGATGACCTCTACGGAGTATATTGGCGCCAGCGCAACCTCGACTTGGGCTATATCCTCCTCGACTGGCAATATCGCTCATTCCTGAATGCCACATATTTCTACCGCCCTCTCTATTGGAACGCTGGATACTGGCACTTCGGCATCTACGCTCGCTACCCACACCGCAACTACTATTTCTTCGGTCGCCCTCACTTCTACACCTCTTATTGTGGTGGTCATAGTTGGAGAATGAATGGTGGCAGAAGTTGGTACAACGGACGTCACTTCGGAGGTTCTCGCCCTGGTGGTCAGCCTAGAATGGGTATGCGTGATGGTTTCGATCGTGGGGACTTTGGTCGTGGTCAGAGTTTCGGCAACCAGACCCGTCGCCCTCAGATGAACAACAATCGTCCACAGATGAGCAATAGCCGTCCTCAGATGAATCGCTCTTTCGGCAATCGTGAGAGTAGCACCCGCACCACCGTCAACAATAATGGCAGCAGCTCCTTCGGAGGCAATCGTGGTGGTAGCTTTGGCAATATGAATCGCAGCAACAATAGCTTCAGCGCCCCTAACCGTAGCAGCTTCGGTGGTAGCACAAACCGCACCACATCTGCTCCAGCCAAGAGTTTCACTCCTCGCTCTACCCCTAGCAACTCCAGTTCTTTCGGTAGTGGAAGCCGCTCTTCATTCGGCGGCAATCGTAGTGGAAGCAGCTTTGGAGGTGGTTCTCATAGCAGCGGTAGCTTCGGAGGCGGTTTCCACAGCAATGGTGGTGGTAGCTTCGGAGGTCGCAGATAAAAATGATAAAGCATATTACTCAATAAATAAGTGAAAAGTTCCAAATTAGAAAGTTATAAAAATAGAAGAAAACTGAAGAGTTATAAAAAGCTTTTAAAGAGTTATAGAAAACAAGGCGAAACGATTGGTTTTAAAGATAGAAAATTAAAGAGTTAAAACAAAAACATCCCTCTTTTCCAAGCGTGGAAAAGAGGGATGTTTGCGAAACATAAATCACGATTATTATGCAAAGTTAGCTCCAATCTTCATACCAGATACAAAATCGAGCAAATCAGCTGGGTGGCAAATACATAGATGACAAAGAGAGGTGCTGCGCTCTCGATACCCGACGTGAGCATTCGAAAGACTCCCTCTACCCCCTTCACCCTGCCGCTGATCAAAGCGAAGCTGCAACAAGCGAACGTGACGGAAAAGGCACAATAGGGAATGATGCTCTGCGAGAAACTACTCGGCAACAAGCCACCCATCACATTGAGCAAGATGGCATGAGGCAACATCGTGAGCGCCAACATGACCAGCACCGCCAATGTCAACTCAAACATCGTCACTCCCATAGCAAATCGTTGTCGATACTCTCGCCTATCATATTCCCTGATATGGCTCTGCCGATAAGCACCCCATGCGATACTACACACCAAGAGCCACACCAAGACGGGCGAAGCCAAATTGGTCTGAAACTTACCAAAAAACCATCTTACTCCCTCCGCACTCAGAAAAGAGCGGGTGAAATCCTCAGGCCACGCAGCCGTGAGGAGCCACGCCGTCAGCATGATTCCGATCTGGGCTAGACCCAATGCCAAGGCTACATAGGCAAGAACTTTCTGTCGATTTGCCATGATATTACTCATCATCTATCATTTTGTATTCATTCCTCATCAGGCTCCAAGTTGTCGATGTCAAGGATGCGAAGTTCACAAGCACGCACCACCAGTCGAGTGGCATTTATACCCATGCCATTGTTGCCATCAGGGAAAAGTTTCTGCACGAGTTCGTTCTGTCGTTTCTCCAAACTCTTCACACCGAAAGGCATACCACGAAGGTTGGTAATCTGCTCCTTGGTGTAACCGAGCGCCAAGTGACGGAGGAATCGCTCGTCGTACTCGTCTATCTCATAGTTGACCAATGCTTCCTGGCGCATCAACTGACTATTGACGCTACGCTTGAATCGTTCCACTATTTTCTGGAGAATTGGCTGATTGAACACCATCTTCTTGCCACTGAGACAAGAAGCCACATCGCCACGAGTCAAGAGTTCGCCGCTCTTGAGGATGATACCATCACAACCAGCATCAAGCACATCGACCCAGAGTTTCTCATTGAGAATCTCACCGGTGAAGATGAGTACCTTCACATCAGGATATTGCTCCTTGGTATATCGGCAAATCTCCACACCCACGGTAGTAGAGCCGCCCAGTCCGAGGTCTAGCAAAACGAGGTCAGGCAATTGCTGCTTGATGAGTTTCCAGTAAGCCACCTCGTTCTCAGCAGTACCGATAATCTCAGCCTCCGGAATATCGTTTTTGAAAATACCCTCCGTACCCTTCAGTTCCAATGGTACGTCTTCTACGATGATTACTTTAAAGTTGTCCATATTACTAGTGATTATTATTTTCTTTGTTTCAAATTTCTAAAACACAAACATATTACTTCAGCATATTCTTTGGCAAGACTATGCGGATGATGACCATTCCGTCTTCGGAAAGTTCTGCCTGAATGCCGGAGCCACGTCGATTAGTCACCTCCCCTATCTCTCTCACGATCTGTCGGCAGAGCAAGAAGTCGAGGTTGCGAGTGAGCGGTGTGAAGAGCAGACGGCACTCCTCGGCGGTGAATCTCGTATCCGCCAATCGGATGATATAATGAGAATAGACGGAATCACGACTGCCCTTTATTTGATGATTGGCAAACGTCATCTGCCCATCCTGAGCGGTCACCGCCGCCGAAGCAAGCCCATCCGATACAGGCACCGCTGGAGCAGGCCCATCCGACAAATGCTCCTCTTCCCATACAAGTTTCTTCTCACCTGTCGCTTTTCTCAACAAGGAGAGCAGATGAGGCAACATCTCCCTGTCATATCGGATATATTCCTCCACGATCTCCATCGCCTGGGCACTGAGCATCGTGTAAAGTTCCTTGTAGTAACCTACCAGTTCCTGGAGCGACAAGACATCGTCAGCATCGGTTGCTATCAACTGGCGAATGCGAGATGGATAATACATCGTCTCATGCTTGAGCGTTGAAAGACAGTTGTCAAGCACCAAGTTGGAAACATGCAACTTGTCATTCTCGTACTTCACACGATGTATCTCATCTTCCAACATCTGCTTGTCGGCAAGCTTTCCAGCCGATACCTCCTGCGCCCTTTGCAGTTCTGCCTCGATTTCCTCAACCACTCCGTCGAGTCGCTCCCATACATGGGATGTCACCGATTTCTTCGCCCACATCTCCTTGATTCTCTTCATCTTCTCCGAGACATCCAAGTCGCTGAGCAAAAGTTGATTGATGGCATTGATGCGCTCCACGGCATAGCGATAACGTACCACATGGCGATAATAGAGCAGATAGTAAGCTATCGGCAACTGCAAGAGCAAGAGTGAAAGCAAGATGATGGCCACCATCTTCGAGTTCTCAGAAGTCTGCATCGTACGCACATAATCAGGCAACGTGCTATCGGCACTTCGCTCTCGGAAGAGTTGGGTATAAACCTTGTTGTTGCTGTTGTAGAGTTGCCACTTATGGAGTGCGAGTGCAGCCACGGCGCTCTCATTGCGCAAGTCGAGTATCACATTGTAATTGGTCTTCACGCTATCCTCAAACCATTTGATTTCCGCCGCATCAGCCACATTTGGATTGCGCACCATCAAGCATTTGCTACCAGGGTGAAGGCTAAAATAATGGCGATTGAGATAGTAGATGGAGGAATCGGCGAAAGCCAAGGTTCGTGCATAGGTACCGGCGATATTGCTGAAGTAAGCACTATCGGCGAAGTCATCGGCACGCTGCAAGTCGGCAGAAGAGAGGTTGACATTTGGCTGATGACTGTGCTGCAAGGATGAGGCTTTTTGGGATGATGCACCCAGGGTTGCCCCCATGAAGAAAACCATCGCTGCCAGCACTCGGCTCACGCCCTTAGGCAATCGGAAACGAAACACGCTCCCCTTGCCCACCTCGCTCTCACAAGTGATTTGGCAGACAGAGAAGATACTGCTCACCTTCTTGTATTTCTCGATAATTCCCTTGCAGTTGAGCAAACCGAAACCATGCCCACCCGTATAGGTTCGATCGAAGACATGGGCAAGTTGCTCCTCGTCCATTCCCTTACCTGTGTCGGCGATGCTCACCTCCACACAATTCTCCAGCACCTCAGCACTCACCATCACCTTGCCACCTTCTGGCGTAAACTTTCGAGCGTTGTCGGCGATGGTATTAATCATGAAGAGTGTGAGCGTACGGTCGGCCTTCACCTGGGCGGTGGTAGGCTGTACATCCAGTTGGATGCCCTTCATCAGAAATCCCATCTTACCCTTCTGCACGATGTCGAAGAGGGGCTGAAGAGGGAAGCTGACGATGCGAAGGCTCAATGCTCCTTGTCGCATCTGAATCCACTCGGTCAGTATCTGATTGTATTGATTGATCTTGTCGGTCAGTTCGGCGATATACTGGTAGCGTTCTTGTTTCACCTCGTCAGAGTCCTTGCCCTCTACGAGTCTATCCACCTCGTGTATCATTCGGTCGATGAATGGCGTAATACTATTGACGAGCGATACCTTGGCACGCTGCTCCAAGTTGCGTCGCTTATTGTCGGAGAGGTGCAGACGAGCCATCTGCAACTCTTCATCTAGTTCTTCATATTCATCGTTTATCTCATTGATATGTTGCTCGTTACGTTGTTTCCATTCTTTCAGAGGTTCAAGCAGATTCGTCACAGGGTTCGCCTGGATTTTCCTACGTCTCATTCGGTCGAAGATATAGAGCAAGAAGACCACCAAGACGATCATGGCAATGACGGCGACGATCATAGCATTGAGTTGCAAAGCATTCTCATCGAGCAAGGCGGCACGTGCCTCCAATTGTCGGTCTTGTCTCGTCTGCTCCTGCAGGTCGAGATAGATGTTACGATTGTAGTCGCTCTTCTGCTTGTCATTGAGAGCAGAATAAACCATGCAAAGGCGCTCATGGATGGAAGCCACTAGGTCGGGAGCCTTCTCCACCTCCTTGTTGGTTTCCAATGCCTTAATAAGACAATTGCCCGCCATATTATAATCCTTGATGGCAAAATAGCATTCCGCTAACGTACGATAAGCGCCTGCTATCTGATAGACATCACCATAAGAAAGGAAAATATTGAGCGCACGTTGCGCCAAGTTACCAGCCAAGAGCGAATCCGGCATCTGCTCAGAGTTGAGATACTGGATAGCTGGCAAATTGTTCTTGATGAGGAAATCACGGATGGCAGGTCGTTGCAGATGCTCGCTGATAGCTTGCAGCGCATTGGCTTGCCAATAAGGGTAGCCCGAACCCGTGGAAGCCAACATATAGCACTGCACGAGATAGTCGAACTCGGTTTGCGCTATCTGCTGGGCGGTTCCCTTGGTGATGGCACCACCCGAACCAAAATTGTATAAGTAGTTGAGATATTGCGCCGTATCATTCTCCAGGGCATCGGCATCAATATCATTGAGAGCTTTCATCATAGGTTCGTCCAATCCTACATAATAAAAATAGGTAGCATCGACGATGTCGAACTCGCTCTGTGCATAGATGGCACGGCGGCGTTCACGAGCAGGCAAATTAGCCGCCTCCTCGTTCAATCGGCGCAAGCGAGCCATGGCACGCTCACGATAGGTATAAAAATCCTTGTTGTGAGATTCTCGTTGACAGATACGCATATGTTGCACATCGGCAATGAGAAGCTCCAGTTGGTTGTTGCTTTTCTCCTCTACCAAGTCAAGCCACTTCTGCGCCGCCTGATAGTTCATCTTAGCCATCTCCACGAAGGCTAGGTTATTGTAAGCCTCGGCGTATCCTATCCCATAATCATCCGATAGGCGTAAAGCTTTCTCAGCATATACTTTGGCTGAGTCTAGGTTTCTATAGTGATAAGCATAAGAAAGATTGTTCAACCTATCCACCTCCTCCTTGTGCGAGGGGCGACAAGCCGAAAAGAACAACAGCGCTATCATCAAAGAGGTGATAGCGCTGCCGAAATGATTGATATTTAATGTACTTTTCTTCATTAAGCGCGAGCCTTGGCAATATAGCCGAGAGCTTCCTGGCACTTAGCGGTGATGGCAGCCCAGTCACCAGCAGCTACTACATCCTTAGGGAAGAGCTTAGAGCCCATACCTACACAGAGAACACCAGCCTTGATCCACGGAGTCAAGTTCTCCTCTGTTGGCTCTACCGCACCTGTTACCATGATGTTGCTCCAACGGAGAGGTGCCATTACGTTCTTCACGAATGAAGGACCACCTACATTACCTGCAGGGAATACCTTTGTGACATCACAACCAGCAGCCTGGGCATTGTTGATCTCTGTTACAGAACCACAACCTGGAGAATAAGGAACCAAGCGACGGTTGCATACAGGAGCAATCTCTGGATTGAAGTTAGGACCTACGATGAAGTTGGCACCCAACTGGAGGTACAAAGCAGCAGTACCAGCGTCGATGACTGTACCTGCACCGAGGATCATCTCTGGGCACTCCTTGTCAGCCCACT
>ENA-OPLK01000242-OPLK01000242.1-human-gut-metagenome-genome-assembly--contig:-NODE-242-length-11510-cov-4.039895_pt1 | contig 11510 bp, 8 predicted proteins | sample MGYA00241792_ERZ501711 | MGnify/ENA primary metagenome ERZ501711 (study PRJEB25962, sample SAMEA2042204) | human gut metagenome | biome: human gut; feature: human-associated habitat; material: faeces... | reverse complement strand
TAGCGATGATTTCGGGAATGGCGAAGGGTGGATTGCATCCGGTATGGACCGTTTACAGCACCTTCATCCAACGTACCTACGACCAGATTGCGCAAGACCTCTGCATCAATTCCAACCCTGCCGTAATCAACGTGGTAGGAGGCGGAGTGAACTCGATGAACGACATCACCCATATCTGCCTTTTCGATATTCCGATGCTCTGCAGCATTCCAGGGCTCATCTATCTGGCTCCAACCACCTGCGAGGAGTATTTCGCCATGCTCCGCTGGAGCATTCTGCAGGATAAGAAACCTATCGCCATCCGCGTGCCAAGCAATGGCGTGGTTCATACGTCAGAAGCCGTTGATGCTGAGTATGGTTACGAGGCAAAGTACAAGGTGATGCACCAGGGCGAGAAGGTGGCAGTCATCGCCGCCGGTTCGTTCTATCAGAAGGGCGAGAATGTAGTCCGCCTGTTGGCTGATAAGGGCATCGATGCTACACTCATCAATCCCCGTTATCTGAATGAGGTGGATGCCGAAGTGCTGGATAGCCTGAAGGCAAACCATCAGTTGGTGGTAACCCTGGAAGATGGATCGAAGGATGGCGGCTTCGGAGAGCGTATCGCCTCTTACTATGGCACTTCAGAAATGAAGGTGATGGTGGGCGGTATCAGAAAGGGTCTCTACGATAGATATGATGTGCAGCAGTTGCTTTCGGATAATCGCCTGCTCGATGAGCAGATTGTGGAAGACGTTTTGTCAGTAATTAATGATTAGTGATTAGTAATTAATTATTAATGATTAGTTATTAGTTAGTCGGCATAGTTAGTTTTTATTTAACGAGAAATCCAAGCCGGAGAATGAACTCTAGCTTGGATTTCTTCTGTTTTATCATCGAATGTTTGTCTTAATCTCATCTTAATCTTAGTCTCATCTCAGTCTTAATCTTAGTCATCATCCCAGTCATTATCTCAATCATCATCATCGTCATCATCGTCATCATCCCAATCTCTATCGTGCTTCCACTTCTTCTTGTCGTGCTTCCACTTCTTGTCGTGTTTGTGATGCTTGTGATGCTTGTCTGGCTTATAAATTACATGAATTTCACCTGGCCATCCCGGTCTTCCGTAGCTGCACTCAGGGCGAGGGCGGCGCTTGTCGTGTCCCCAGTTATGCTTTGGATACTTGGTGTAAATATGGTGAACATACACATGATTCTGCCAGCCGATAGGGCGATAAAAATAGTATGAGTCCTTGAATCTCTTCCATTGTCTGGCGGTCATCATGCGCTTGAGCTGCTTGTTGCGGTAATGCCAGCCGTAGGCATCGATGTCGCGATAGCTGCGGATGCCATTGAGATAATTGAGATTGATGTTCAGGATGCTGTTGCGCTGAACGCTGCTCAATCCCAGTTCCACCACCATCTTATCTGTGATAAAACGGGCTTCTGCCTGAATATTTGTCAGTCTCTGAGCATTCATAGATGTAATCATCATCCATACTGCTACCAATGTCATAATCATTCTTTTCATAACTATCTTCTCTTTAAAGGGTTATTACTGCATTTCTTTATTTCTGGTGCAAAGATAGAGAGAATAGCTGAAAACAACAAGGGAAAAACCATAATCTGATGTATGATTTTCCCTAAAAGCATCGGGGAGATTCCTGTAACAAAATTGTAGCATTCTTTATCTGCTAATTAAAATCCTTGTAACCTCTTTGACACATAATACCCCTACCTTTGCACCCGAAATTTAACAGATATTACCTCGAAAGGGGAAATCTTTAATAAAAGAATTATAGTCAGATAAAGAAAATGGAAAAGAAAGTATCGGGTAAGCATAGCAGCATGAATGGCTTTGCTATGATGAAAGGTAGAGTAGCTACTGTAGTTTTGGCTTCGGCTTTATTGTTGGGCGGAGGCTTGACTGCACAGGCGCAAAACGCAGCATTAACCACCTGTTCTCAGAGTGCAGCAACCGCTATTCCGCAGAATCCAAACTGGAAGGCGAATGCTGCCGAATGGCAGAAACTGAAGGGCGAAATCACCCTCTACATGACCAATGACATGGGCCGAAACGGCTACTACGACCAGAAGCCTATCGCCGAACTGATGGGCGAGATGGCGGGCACGGTAGATCCAGAATGCGTACTTGCCGTGGGCGACATCCACCATTTCAATGGCGTGGCTTCCACCCAGGATCCTCTGTGGCTTACCAATTACGAATGGGTTTATTCTCATCCCGACCTGATGCTCAACTGGTTCCCGGTTTGTGGCAACCATGAGTATCGTGGTAATACTCAGGCTTTTATGGAATACGGAAAGGTGAGCCGCCGCTGGATGATGCCAGCCAAATATTACACCAAGGTGTTCGACCACAAGGGAACTACCGTGCGCGTCATCTTCCTCGACACCACACCTCTCATCGATTCTTACCGCAAGAATTCAGAAATCTATCCTGATGCCTGCAAGCAGGATGCAGATGCCCAGCTCTCCTGGCTCGACGAAACCCTGAAGAATGCCAAGGAAGACTGGGTCATCGTGGTAGGTCATCATCCTATCTACGCCTACACCACGAAGAAGGAGAATGAGCGCCTCGACATGCAGAAGCGCCTTCTGCCTATCCTCCATAAATATAATAATGTGGCGATTTATGCCTGCGGCCACATCCACAACTTCCAGCACATCCAGAAGAAGGGCGACAACATCGACTACGTAGTCAATTCCTCTTCTTCTCTGGCCCGTCCTGTGAAGCCTATCGATGGCACCGTGTTCTGCAGTCCAGCCGATGGCTTCTCTGTATTTACAGCAGATAAGAAGCAGCTCAGAATGTCGATGATAGATAAGGATGGAAAAATCATCCACACGGTTACAAAAAGTAAGTGAAGAGTGAAGAACGAAGAGTGAAGAATTCAATAGCGATATAGATGAAAAGATTTTTACTGAGTGCGGCGCTTCTTGCCGCTGCAACTACCGCCATCCAGGCCCACACGCTGGATGGTGTAGTCAAGGATAACAAAACGGGCGAGCCCCTCATCGGAACCGTAATCCGGGTAAAGGAGCTGCCCAACGTGAGTACCACCACCGGACTTGATGGTACTTTCACCCTGCATGAATTGCCTGATAAAGGCAAGGTGACCATCATCGTTTCCTACATGTCTTACAAAACCAAGGAGATGGTTATAGATGTGGCTAAGAAAAATAAGGTGGATATTCCGATGGATGAAGACCAGAAGCAGTTGGGCGAAGTGGTGGTTACCGGTCATCGTGAATACCGCAGCGACCGAAGCGCCATAGAAACCGTGAAGAATGCCGGCAACGTGCTCAACGTGATGAGTCAACAGAGCATCCAGCTTTCGCCTGACGTCAACGTGGCGAGCGTTCTGCAGCGAGTATCGGGTGTAACCATGGAGCGTGATGCATCGGGCGAGGCTTCCTACGCCATCCTCCGAGGCATGGACAAACGCTACAACTACACCCTGGTAAACGGCGTGAAGATTCCTAGTCCGGATGATAAAAACCGTTACATCCCATTGAATATCTTCCCTTCAGATCTGATGGACCGCCTCGTGGTTTCCAAGTCTTTGACGGCTGATATGGAAGGCGATGCAGCCGGCGGCGTGGTGGATATGGTGATGAAGGATGCCCCATCCCGCTTTCAGATTCAGGCGAATGCAGCCATCGGAGCAAGTGATTATTTCTGGAAGGATGGCAGAGATTATCTTACCAGCAACCGCTCTGATTATACAAAGAAATCTCCTTACGAGGCTTTCGGAAAAGACTACAAGGCGCAGATGAGCGATTTCAAGAACGGTCCTGTTCAGTTGAAGAGCCATTCTCTTCCTGCTCCTAACTTCATAGGAGGTCTGAGCATCGGCAACCGCTTCTGGAACGACCGCCTGGGCGTGATGCTTGCCGGAAGCGTGCAGAATGTTTTCCGTGGCACCGAGCGCACCTACAATTCTGTAAAGATGGCTTCGGGCGAGCAGGCCATGTACATTTCCAATCTGCAGCATCGCTACTACAGCATCCACGACCTTACCACGGGGGCTCATGCCAAGATAGATTTAACCCTGCCTGGCCACAAGCTGGAATGGTACAACATGTATGTGCGCACCAATTCCAAGGGCACCAGATACAACAATAGCGTCAATACCGAATACATCGGAGCCGACAGCTACACGCAGGACGATGAAGTTCGCTCTCTTTCAACCACCCAGAGCATCTTCGCCACCAATCTGAAGGGTACGCATCATCTTACCAAGGATTTTACCGTAGATTGGTCGGGCGTGTTCTCGCAGGCTAAGGAGGAAGATCCGGATAGAACTTACGTTACCCTGACGAATACCGTGAGCAGAAAAGCCGAGAATGGCGGCGATGCCGTTTCGGGTTCCATCTGGGAAGGCGACAAGAACATCACCAAGACCCTGCCTAAGAGTGCCGAACGCCGATTCCAGCACAACAAGGATACCGACTGGGCGGGTTACATCAACCTCTCTTACGATACCCATTTCTCCAACTCTGTGGAGGCTCTCTGGAAGGCGGGCGCACAGTATCGCAGAAAGGAACGCAGCAATAGATATTATTCTTACATCTTCAATCCTGCCGACATCTCGCAGCGATTGGATGGCAACGGAATAGACCAGTTTGCTCACATCGATTGGGTTTGCAAGACTCCTTATTCTCAGGCTTCGCAGCTCAACTACGATTCCAAGGAACACATCGGCGGAGCCTACGCCATGGTTACTCTGAAGAGCGAGGTGGGCGAACTGAATGCCGGTTTCCGTGCCGAGCACACCAACCAGATTTACACCATGCTCCAGCACTTCCGCAACATGGGACAGGTGGGCGAGCAGAGCTACTGGGATTATCTGCCATCGGCATCCATCAAGTGGACGCCAACCAAGAAGATGAACGTGCGTCTCTCTTACTATCGCTCCATCAACCGTCCGGGCTTCTACGAGATAGTGCCTTATCAGATTCAGGGCGAGGAGTATCAGGAAAAGGGTAATCCAAACCTGAAGCGTGCCCGCATCGACAACATCGACCTGCGCTGGGAGTGGTTCCCAAGCAAGACCGAACAGATCCTTGCCGGCGTATTCTATAAGTATCTGAAAGACCCTATAGAGCAGGTGTTCGTAACATCGGATGGCAAGATTGGTGCCGGAACCGATGCCTACTACATGCCGGACAACCTGGGTAATGCCAAGAACATGGGCTTCGAAATCGACGTGATCAAGTACATCCGCCACTTCGGAGTAAAGGCGAATTATACTTACACCCATTCTGAAATCACCACCTCGAAGCGTGAGTACCAGGAGGGTAGTGCCGAGTATAAGACGGGTGTAACCCAGACCCGTCCGCTGGTTAACCAGGCTCCTCATACCGCCAACATCTCCTTATTATATAAGGATACGGAGAATGGCTGGAATGCGCAGCTGGCCTCTTCCTTCACGGGCACCAAGCTTGCCCTGGTTTCTCCCTTCAAGGATGCCGACCAGTGGGACAAGGCGATGTTCGGTCTCGACCTGAGTGCCGAGAAGCAATTCAAGAACGGCATCTCCATCTTCTTCAAGGCAAACAATCTGCTCGATGCCAAGCGCGAGAGATACTTGAAGACCGTGAACAAGAGCAACCTGGAATATGAGGGCCAGAAGAGCGATAAGACCATCGTGGGCACTTATCAGTATGGCAGAACCTTCCTTCTGGGAGTAAGATACAAACTTTAAAAGGTAAAAAAGTAAAAAGGTAAAAAATGAAAAAGATAAGTACTTTTGCTGCTTTGCTGTTGATGGCAGCAGCTGCAATGTTCTCCACATCTTGCGAGAACGATAATATCAATCCATACGATTACGTGAATAATGGCGGTAATGGAAGTGATGGTAATGAAAACCAGGGTTCTAAGGATGTCATCACAACGAAGGTGGCAGAATATCCTGCTGGTTCTGTGGTTTGGACCAAGGATACTACCCTGAGCCAGAGCGTTGAGATTCCTGTAGGAGCATCGCTCTACATTGAGCCGGGTGTAACCGTTACCTGCAAATCAGAGGTTCAGGTTCCGGTAGAAATCGTGGTGTTGGGCAATCTCTATTGTATGGGAACAGCCGAGAAGCCAGTAGTCTTTACTTCTGATACCAGAAAGCCTGCTGATTGGGGCGGCATCATCTGCGGATATAATTCAGAGGAGGTGGTACTCAACCACGTGGATGTGGCCTATGCCGGTGCTACTCCTACCGAGAGTTCAGCTTCTTTCCAGAACAAGCTTTTCAAGACCACCATCGATGGCGGTGTGCCAGCCTTCCACTTCTGTAATGTAAACGGCAAGTTTGTGATGGCAAACAGTTTCTTCCATGACAACTACAACGACCAGACTTACTTCACCGGTGGTAACGGCGTGATTATCAACAATATCTTTGCCGATAGCGGAAATGCAGCCGATGGCGGTGAGGCCATCAACGTAAAGGCAGGTTGCAAGCTCGATGTAGCCAACAACATCATCTACAACGCCTGCACCAACGCCTTCAAACTTTCTAATGCCGGAAATAGCGAGGTAATCCCTCTTTCTGAGATGACCGTCTATAACAACACCATCGTCAATTGCGGCTGGCGCCGTTCCAAAAACAAAAAGGGTGGTTCTGTCTGGGTAGAGAAGGCAGCGAAGCCTGTCTTTGTGAACAATCTCATCTTCGATTCCCGTTTCGGATTGAAGCAGCCAAAGAAGGATGGTGCAGATATGGAGCACAGTCGTCTTACACCAAACTACTACTTTGCATCTACAGAGACAGGCGTAGCGCAGATGGCGAAGGGTGCAGAGCTCGGCATCTGGTTTGATACCGATATCAAGAGCAGCGTGGCAGGTCAGCTCAATCCACTCTTCAAGAGTTTCAAGCAGAGCGAGAAGATGAACATCAATTGCGAGATAGATGATGTAGCCCAGGGTGCTCCATTGGCATTCGACAAGAGTTGGAATTTCGATTATCAGGCAGGCAGTCCTGCCCTCTCAGGAGGTGTAACCGATTTTGCCCGCCTCTTCCCACAAGGTCTGCCATTCTTCGGCATGAAGCAGGTGAATTTCCTGGATAAGAATAACGACCAGAACTATTACTTCGCCGCCCCATTGCCAAGCGCAAGATTCGGAGCGTGGCTGTAGGATAAATGAAGAATAAGATAAAAGGAAAAAGCGTGCAAGCCACATCTTTGTTGCCTGCACGCTTTTCGTTTTTATCATTTTTATCATCTAAATTTATTATAATTTCCAATCGAACACGATGGTGTTGTCTTCTTTGATATTGAAGCTCATGCCTACCTTGATAATTACCTTGCCGCTCATGGCAAAGGCATCGGCATAATGCTTGCTTTCTATCTGCTCAAGAGCCTCCTGGGCAGTCTTTCCAAACTTCAGCTCCATTACATAGATAGTATCGTCCGTCTCCATGGTTATATCAATTCTCCCCTTTGACGTATGTTGCTCCACTATAATCCTGAAATTCGTGAGCAAGGCAAAGATGATATACATCGTTTGCTGGTAATGCCCTTCGTAATGGGTGTTGTTGCAATAAGGCACAGTCTCCCAAAACGATTTCAGTAATTGTAATGCTTCGTCTATCTTGCGCTGTTTAATAAGCACCGACATCTTGGCGATGGTGGTATTGCACATTGCAGTCTTTGAGGTCAGATAATGAGGCAACAAACTTCTGTACAATCCAACTCTTATTTCCTTGTTAGGAATGGCTAGGGTATAGAGTTCCGTTTCTTCATCATAATCCTTGATGGTGATGTAGCCACTCTGATAGAGCAGCGGCATGATGGTGGTCATGGTTTCCGTGGCAGCATCAAAGTCATCCTTTCCGGCTTCCATACTCTCGCCCAGGTTCGCTGGCAGAAAGTTGAAATTGCGCATCATATTAATCAGATAAGTAGGAGTGCCGGAACCAAACCAGTAGGAATCAATCTTCTGCTTGGCAAAGCAGGTTAATAAGCTGAACGGATTATAAACGTCAGGAGAAGGCCATGTAAAATGATAGCCGTCATAATTATCCTTTAACTTAGCTAACGTCTGCTCATACGATAAGTTTAATTTTTCAGCAAGTGCCTCTATGTCATTCCGCATTCCGTTCACCAGTTCATCTTCCGTAATTCCGCAAATGCCGGCATACGGCTCGTCCATACTGATATTGGTGATGTTGTTCAATTCGCTGAAGATGCTGAGCTGAGAGAATTTGGTGATGCCTGTGAGGAAAACGAAGCGGAGCAATTTCTCGCATCCTTTTAGCGGACAGTAGAAATTGCGCATGGCGTTGCGCAGTTCTTCCAGTTTTTCATCCTCGTGTACCACATCAAGCAAAGGGGCATCATATTCGTCAATCAGTATTACCACTTGCTTGCCCGTTTCCCTATAGGCAGTCTGGATAAGTGAGATGAGGCGGACGTTGGCATCAACAGCCGGATTCGTAATGCCCCATTTCTGCTCTTGTTCTGCAAGTTGCTGGTCGAAATATCTTTCCAGCTGGGCTATCTCCATGTGTTTGCCCATGCTCATATCGAAATGCAGCACCGGATAGCTTATCCAATCCTTTTCTAGCTTTTCGATGGCGAGTCCTTTGAAAAGATCCTTCTTTCCTTCAAAATAGCTCTGCATGGTAGTTAGCAACAGCGACTTTCCGAAACGGCGTGGACGGCTCAGGAAGAAATAAGTACCATCAGTATGTGCCATACGATATACATATTCCGTCTTGTCAATGTAGAACTTATCCTCTACTCGGATTCGTTCGAAAGTTTGTATTCCTATCGGATATAGTTTTCTTGCCATAATTGCTCGCCTTTCTTTTAAGTGATATTCTCTTTGTTGGCAAAGATACGAATAAATGGTGAAACCACCAAATAATAAACATCTTTTCTTCATTTATGCCCCTTATCTCATTTCCTTATACCTTTTATTTCTTTTCTCTCCTTATTTCTTTTCTCTCCTCCTTTTATCTTCTTTCTCCCTTCTCTTATCTCCTTTCTCCCTCCTTCCAGTATTAATTTTGTGTTAATCTTAGGAAAAGTCTTGTTTAATATAGGATAAAGTTGTATCTTTGCCTAGTAGAAAGTTTCGTTCAGCGACGTTGAATGTGCGTTCAGCGTCGCTGAATGTGTATTCAACGTCGCTGAATGTCGGTTCAACGTCGCCGAACGGAGCTTTTATCTAGGGATAAATACTTTTATCTTTAGGTATGAGAACTATTATGATGAGGAGCAATCATCATTACTCTTGACTATAATAGCTGTCTCAATATGGAGTGATAACAAACTTAATAAGAAAGGAATCGGTATGGCAAAGTACAAGTTGCAAGAGTTAACTGACATGCGTAATGAAGGCAAGCGCAGAGTTTATCCCAAGATAGTGACCAACCGGACACTATCCAGAAAAGAATTCATCAAGAGAATGCAGGGCTACCATCGTGGTATTTCGGAAAGTACCACGGAGGCCGTATTGCTGGATGTGGCTGATATGCTGGTAGAAATGCTCTCCATGGGCTACAATGTGAATCTGGAAGGCATCGGCACCTTCTCGCTCTCCCTCGGTTTCGAGGACGATAAGCCTACGGAAATGCAGAGTGCAGATGATAAGATGACGTATCGCAAGGTGGGAGTGAAGGACATCAACTTCAAGGCATCTCCTGAATTTCTCAAGAGTGTGAAGCAGGAAACCGATCGTGACCTGGAACGTGATATGGGTGGTGTAAAGGTGATTCGCAAGCAGCTCTATTCCAGGGAAGAGCGCATCGCCCGTGCTCTGGAGGTGATAGAAGCCAATGGTTTCATCACTCTCTCTGATTATGCCTATATCAACAACCTGAGCCGCACCGCCGCCTCCCTGGAGCTGAAGGAAATCACCGCCGACAGAAATTCGCCGATAGGTTCTATGGGCAGCGGCAGTCACAAGGTTTGGGTGAAGAGAAAAGAATAAATCCCAATTCTTTTTATTACTTTTTCACATCCACACACTTTTGCAGGTAATCCGGAAGAGCCAGAAAAAAGGAAAAAGCTTTGAAAACTATCTCATTTTCAAAGCTTTTTCCCTATTAGTAGGTATTGCTTGAGTAATACCATTGTCAAATGGGGCTATTACATATAGCTGTCATTTAAATCAGGTCTGCTACCACCTGCGGACAACATAGTATCTTGTAGGGAATGCCAGGCTTACAATCAGGGCAAAAATCAGTACAGCAACAATTCCCACAATAATATAGGCTATTACAACACAAATCAGATATATTGCCACTATACTGAGGAAAGAATAGAGCATCATCCAGCTTGCTGCCTTCTTGCCATATTGTTCCTTGTCTTTCTTATATCTGTACCAAAGACACAGAACGGGGGTTGCTATGGTTAGTGCTACACCTATCAGCGATAGGAATATCTGCGAGGTGCTGTCCTGTTCTACCAGCGTTGCCAGATATCCAAACGATATGGTAATCACTACAGTTGCTAGTGCCGCTAGTACGGGAACGAGGAGTAGCTTATTGAATCGCTTGTAAGGTATCACTTCCGTGCCACATTTCCCATTCATCCATTTTGCCAATTTCTGGTATCTGAAAACATAAAAGAAAGTAAACACAATGGCGATAAGACCGAGGGCGCCTCCAACAAGTGCCAGGAGCAGCAACGCTATGCCCATTAATACTCCAGGTTCTTCCTTTTCGGCGCTTTGCTGAGTTCCTGCTGGTGCTTGCATATCCTCTTTCTTGGCATCTGCGTTAGAGGCTTGTTTCCCTTTCTGCTGGGTAACAGCAGTCAGTTCCGTCTTTTCATTCTTGGCGTCTTCCTTGGCATCCTGCTGTGTGGCAGCTGCAGGCATTTCTTCTTCGACATCAACATCAGAATCCGGTTCCGGCTCAAATCGTTGGCAGCAGTAAGAAGCCACATAAGCCGTTTTGCCCTTGTAGAGGAATCTGATCATATCGCCATCCATACCTTCTTCCTCAAAAGTATCACCCTGATGCATCATGCCCAACTTCGTAAGATAATTAGGCGAATCCCACACCGTCAGGTCGGCATCTTTCACCTCCCACATATCGCCTTTCTCGGCAAAGCCAGCCATCGAAAGCAATGCGAAGGCGAATACTAACAATAGTTTCACGTATTTCATAAGCCCTGCTCCCTTTCTTCCATTTTCTTCATTTCCTGTTTCTCCTTTGCCTTGTCCCATGCAAAAGAGAATAACTTGCCGAAGAGATACAGCACACGCATGGCTATCCATTTGATAACACGCACAATATCCCACAAGATTTCTTCACCAATATTACGCATAATTCTTAAAATTTAAGTTAGACATTTATTATTTGATAATTTACTACTACATTTCGCCGTTTACTTAGAGATACTAAGTATAACAAGAGAATGATTGAATGCAAAGATAGCGACAATTACCATATAATGTTTCTACCGGCAGCAAAAAACGGATATTTATATTCATTTCTACGGAATACCACCGCGTGTAGCCTATGGTTTTCCGTAGGTAAAGGGACGTATGAACGGAAAAA
>ENA-OPLK01000220-OPLK01000220.1-human-gut-metagenome-genome-assembly--contig:-NODE-220-length-12103-cov-1.478586_pt1 | contig 12103 bp, 8 predicted proteins | sample MGYA00241792_ERZ501711 | MGnify/ENA primary metagenome ERZ501711 (study PRJEB25962, sample SAMEA2042204) | human gut metagenome | biome: human gut; feature: human-associated habitat; material: faeces... | reverse complement strand
CTGGCGGGATTCACCTGCGCCAAGGCCTCGGCGGGATTCGCCAAAAACCTGCGCGGCGATATATTCCGCAGGGTGCAGACCTATACATTTGAGAATATCGACAAATTCTCGTCTTCATCACTCGTGACAAGGATGACCACCGACGTTGCGAACGCTCAAATGTCCTACATGATGGTGATAAGGACTGCTATCCGCAGCCCGCTGATGCTGATATTCTCCGTCGTGATGGCTTATGTGATGGGCGGCGCGCTTGCGACGGCCTTCGTCGTCGTCATCCCTGTGCTGGCTTTCGGGCTTTTGCTCATCAGCCGCAAGGCCATGCCCGCATTCCGCAGCGTATTCAGAAAGTACGACCGTCTGAATGAATCCGTCGAGGAGAATGTACGCGCCATGAGAGTGGTCAAGGGCTTCTCGCGTGAGGAATACGAGAAGAAGAAATTCGGCGCAGCTTCGGAAGATATCCGCAAGGATTTCACCCACGCGGAGAGGATAGTTGCGCTCAATGCGCCGCTGATGCAGTTCTGTCTGAATTTCAACATGGTGTTCGTGCTCATCGTCGGCTCAAAGATGACGATAACGAGCGGCGGCACGCTGGTCGACGTCGGCCAGATCTCGGCGATGCTGACCTACGGCGTGCAGATACTCATGTCGCTGATGATGCTCTCGATGATATACGTTATCCTTACAATGTCCTCCGAGTCCTTTAAGCGTATAGGCGAGGTGCTCGGCGAGGAGCCTGCGCTCCGCAACCCCGAGAATCCCGTATTCTCTGTCGCGGACGGCTCCGTGGACTTCGACTCAGTGAGCTTCAAATATTCAAAGAAAGCCGAGAGATATGCGCTCGAGAATGTCGACCTGCATATCCGCTCCGGCATGACCGTCGGCATTATCGGCGGCACCGGCTCGAGCAAGACCACGCTCGTGCAGCTTATCCCGAGGCTCTACGACGTGACCGCAGGCAGCGTGCGCGTGGGCGGCGTGGACGTCAGGAACTACGACATCGAGTCGCTGCGTGAAGCGGTGGCGATGGTGCTGCAAAAGAACCTGCTCTTCTCCGGCACGATAAAGGAAAATCTGCGCTGGGGCAACGAGAATGCGACAGACGAAGAGATAATCGAGGCGTGTAGGCTCGCCCAGGCGGACGAATTCGTAAGGTCGTTCCCCGACGGCTACGACACGCATATCGAGCAGGGCGGCACGAACGTCTCGGGCGGCCAGAAGCAGAGGCTCTGCATTGCCCGCGCACTGCTCAAGAAGCCGAAGATCCTTATCCTTGACGACTCGACAAGCGCCGTCGATACCAAGACGGACGCTCTGATACGGGCGGGATTCAAGGAATATATACCCGAAACGACCAAGATAATCATTGCCCAGCGCATCGCTTCCGTGCAGGAGGCTGACCTGATAGTCGTTATGGAGAACGGCAGGATAGCAGCGCTCGGCAAGCACGAGGAGCTGCTCGGCTCGAGCGAAATCTACCGTGAGGTTTATGAGCAGCAGACGAACGGAGGTGAGCGCGATGAATAAGCCGAAACCGGCAAAAGGCGTGCTCGGCAGGGTGATAAAGCTGCTGATAAGCTGCTACCCCGTGCTCGTGCCCGTGGTGACGGTCTGTATTATCCTCACCGCGGCGGCCTCGGCGATCCCCGCCGTATTCACTCAGAAAGTTATCGCAGTGATCGAAAAATGGTACAAAGTCGGCGATTGGTCGGCGGCAAGCAAAGAGATATTCCCGATGATAGCGGTGCTTGTGGCGCTTTATCTCGCGGCGATAATCCTGATGACCGTCAGAGAGCAGCTCATGGCGTATATCACCCAGGGCTTCCTTTGCAAGCTGCGCCGCAAGATGTTTGATGGGATGCAGAATCTGCCTATCAAATATTTTGACACGACCAAGCACGGCGACATTATGAGCTACTACACCAACGATATCGACACGCTCCGCCAGCTCGTTTCTCAGGCGCTCCCCGCCCTCATTTCTTCGGGCATTGTTGTAATGGTCGTGTTCTTCATCATGCTCTACTACAGCATTTGGATGACGATGCTGCTGCTTGTCGGCGTTGTCGCCATGACCCTTGTTTCAAAGAAGGTCGGCGGCGGCTCGGCGAAATACTTCGTGCGCCAGCAGGCTTCACTCGGCAAGGCGGAGGGCTTCATCCAGGAGATGATGAACGGTCAGAAGGTCATCAAGGTATTCTGCCATGAGGAGGCGGCGACCGAGGATTTCGACAGGATAAACGAAGCGCTCTATGAGGACAGCCGCAAGGCGAACGCCTATGCCAACACCCTCGGTCCGATAATCATGAATATCGGCAACGTGCTCTATGTGCTTATTGCGACGGCGGGCGGGCTTTTCCTGACCCTCGGCGCTAAGAATTTCAGCATATCGGGCATGGCATTCAGCATCAGCATCATCGTGCCGTTCCTCAACATGACAAAGCAATTTACAGGCAATATCAATCAGGTCTCGCAGCAGGTCAACGCCATAGTCATGGCGATGGCGGGCGCGCAGAGGATATTCTCGCTGATGGATCAGCAGCCCGAGACGGACGACGGCTATGTGACCCTCGTCAACGCCAAGGAGGAGAACGGCAAGCTGACCGAGACGAGCGAACGCACCGGCAAATGGGCGTGGAAGCATCCGCACGGTGACGGCACGCTGACTTACACCCCGCTCCGAGGCGACGTGAGGCTCTTTGACGTCGATTTTGCCTACGAAAAGGGCAAGGAGGTGCTCCACGACGTGACCGTTTACGCCGAACCGGGTCAGAAGGTGGCGTTCGTCGGCGCAACGGGCGCGGGCAAGACCACAATAACGAATCTTATCAACCGATTTTACGATATCGCCGACGGCAAGATACGCTATGACGGCATAAATATCAACAAGATCAAGAAATCCGACCTGCGCCGCTCCCTCGGCATCGTTTTGCAGGAGACTAACCTCTTCACCGGCTCGGTGATGGAGAATATCCGCTACGGCAGGCTGGACGCAACGGACGAGGAATGCATTGAGGCGGCGAAGCTCGCGGGCGCGGACGATTTCATCACCCGCCTGCCCTCGGGCTACAAAACGGAGCTGAGCAACAACGGCTCGAACCTCTCGCAGGGTCAACGCCAGCTGATAGCGATAGCAAGGGCAGCCGTCGCCGACCCGCCGGTGATGATCCTCGACGAAGCGACCTCCTCGATAGACACGAGGACGGAGGCGATAGTCCAGAGAGGCATGGATAAGCTGATGGAGGGCAGGACGGTATTCGTCATCGCCCACCGCCTCTCGACGGTAATGAATTCGGATGTGATAATGGTGCTCGACCACGGCAGGATAATCGAGCGCGGCGACCACGAGAAGCTGATAGCCGAAAAGGGCGTTTATTATCAACTCTATACCGGCGCATTCGAGCTTGAATAATCAAAAACCGCTGATTGGTGGTGGGCCGATCGGCGGTTTTTCGCATATATAACAGGCTTTGCCCGTTGAAAGGGGAAAACCGATCGTAGGGGACGTCGAGGACGCCGTTCCCTACAATGTCGTTCAAAGATTGCAGTTGCTCATGGCTCCCTTTACACAAGGGAGCCTTTTAGTGCTTGGATTTCAGAATTTACGGATACAGGGAGAAATGATTTTGGGCAAAAGGTGCTTTTTGTGCGAAAAATGCTGCCGCCGCCATGCTTGAACAATGAGGCAAAAGGTGATATAATTTCTTTTATCACCTATGAAAGCAGGCGAGAGAATGGAAAAGCAGATGCTGATGATAGTCAACCCCCGCTCGGGCAAAAAGAGATACAGCGACGATTTACTCGAGGTCACGAATATCTTTAACCGCCACGGGTACAATATCACCGTTATGAACACCACGGGCTCGGGCGACGCAACGCGGTTTGCCCGTGAACTCGGCGGCAAATATGACACGGTGGTTTGCAGGGGCGGCGACGGCACATTCTGCGAGACGCTCAACGGGCTGATGGCTCTTGAGAAAAGGCCCGAGATAGGCTTCATTCCCGCCGGCACGACCAACGACATTGCCCACACCCTCGGTCTGCCGACCAACCCCATCAAGGCGGCGCAGCTCATCGTCAGCTCCGAGGCGCTTCCCTACGATATCGGGCTTTTCGGCGAGAGGTACTTTACATATGTGGCGTCCTTCGGCGCTTTCACCGCATGCGCCTACAAGGCGGATCAGAAATTGAAAAATAAGATCGGCAAGCTCGCCTATTATCTCGAGGCGACAAAGACGGTAAAGGATATCAGAGAGATCCCAATGCGCTTTGTCATAGACGGCAAGGTCATAGAGGATGAATTTGTATTCGGCTCAATCTCGAATTCCTTCACCGTAGGCGGAATCATCAAGCTCAGCAACGATCAGGTCTGCCTTAACGACGGCAGATTCGAGGTGTTCATCGTCAAGAACCCCGGCACGTTAAAGAACTGGGTCGACGTGTGTACCAGCGTGCTGAAAAAGGACTTTGACAAGAGGTTCATCCACCTCTATCAAGGCTCGCATATCGAGGTCAAGACCCTCGACGGCTCCAAACTGCCGTGGACGCTCGACGGCGAATACGGCGGCGACAACGGCGATATGACGATCTCGGTCAAGAAGCAGGCGTTCAGAATGTTCCGCCCGCCGATGCTGCACGAGATGGTCGAGGCGGAGGAGCCGGAGCAAATTGAGGCAGAGTAAAAAACACGCACCCGCCGGGGCACGAAAGCTCCTGCGGGTGCGTTTTATGTATTAAGATGAAATTAAAGAATTTCGCCCATGAGGCCGGGGGTGGCGGCAGCGGCGTTGGATTCGTCGGTGTCGATGTGCATTGCGAGCGCGAATTTGGGGCTGACTCTGACGACGACGTCGTCAAAGATGAGCTTTCTGCCGTTGGAGTCGATCTTGACGGAGACGATCTGCTTATCCTCAAGGCCGTATTTCTCGGCGTCCTCTGGGGTGGCGTGGATGTGCCTCTTGGCGGCGATGACGCCGCACTCGATCTCAAGCTCGCCCTTGGGGCCGACCAGCTTGCAGGAGCCGCTGCCCTCGATATCGCCGCTCTCTCTGACGGGTGCGGTAACGCCTATCGAGCGGGCGTCGGTGAGCGAAAGCTCGACCTGAGTTGCGGGGCGGATGGGGCCGAGGATGGAGACGGCGGGGAAGCTGCTCTTGGAGCCGACGACGGCTACTCTCTCTTCGCAGGAGAACTGGCCGGGCTGGGAGAGATCCTTCTTTTTGGTCAGCTCATAGCCTTCGCCGAAGAGAATATCGAGAGCCTCGCGGCTGACATGGACGTGGCGGGCGGATGTTTCAACGAGAACTTCTTTCTTCATGGGTAAACTCCTTTGTTTTTTATGTTGCGGGCGAACACAGTTCGCCCCTACGATGATGATTTTACATTTGCAGTCGTTCCGTGGGACGTCGAAGACGCCGTCCCCTACGATATTGCCGAAAAAATGCAGCTGCTCTCGCCTCCCATTTAGGGGAGGTGGCACGGCGTTAGCCGTGACGGAGGGGTTATCGGTAAACTCCCTCAGTCCTACGGGCAGCTCCCTCGGGAGGGAGCCTAGGAAGCCGACAACAGTTTAGTATTGCAATAATGTGCGAAATTAGGCGGGCGAACACAGTTCGTCCCTAACGTTGCAAAACCTACATTGTAGTGTAGCTCTCGGGACGTCGAGGACGCCGTCCCCTACAATGTCGCCGAAAAATTGCACGTGCCCTCGCCTCCATTGTGTAAAGGGAGGCGGCGCGACAAAGTCGTGACGGAGGGGTTGTCGATTGAATCTCAGCAAAAACTCCGAATCATATATTTTTCTCCGAATTCGGTTTAATAGGTATGGTCGCAGACCTCAAGAATTTTGCGGCGCAGGGCGAGAAAATCCTCGAGAGCCTGTGGCTTGTTGTTGGGATTTCTGAGCAGTGCGGCGGGGTGGAAAGTGCCCATGAAGAGGATGCCGCCTTTCTCGATGAATTCGCCGTGCTGCTTGGTGACCTTGAAATTCTTGTCGATGAGCTTCTGAGCCGAGATCCTGCCGAGGCAGACGATTATTTTCGGGCGCAGCAGCCTTGTTTGCTCGCGTAGCCACTGAATGCAGCCGTCCTGCTCCTCGGGGAGCGGGTCACGGTTCTTCGGGGGGCGACATTTTACGATATTCGCAATATAGATATTCTTTTTGCGGTCGAGGTCGACTGCGTCGAGGTATTTGTCGAGCAGCTTGCCTCCCCTGCCGACGAACGGCTCACCTTGCAGATCCTCATTCTCGCCGGGACCCTCGCCGACAAAAAGCACCTCGGCGTTCTCGTTGCCCACGCCGAAAACAAGATTTGTCCTTGTTTCGCACAGGTCGCATTTGCGGCAGCCCATGCAATCCGCTTTAAGCTGTTCCCAAGTCTCATACATTGCCGCTGTCACCTCGTTTTTCAAATATTTCTTTGGCTCGCGCAGCGTCGAGAGCGATTTGAGCGCTCAGAGCCTCGACGGAGCCGAATTTTTGCTCATCTCTTATAAAATCAAGCAGCGAGACCTTGATGACCTGACCGTAGAGATCGCCGGAGAAGCCGATGATGCAGGTCTCGCTGCGGAAATCTTCATTCTCAAAGGACGGGCGAAGCCCGATATTGGTAACGGAGGGGTAGCGAACACCGCCGACCGTTGTAAATGAGGCGTAAACGCCTTTGCGGGGTCTGACAAAATCCGGCTCGAAGCGCTGATTTATCGTTGGCGCGCCGAGCAGATGCCCTCGGTGATAACCGCTCACGACGGGGGCGCTGTAGCTGAATTCCCTGCCGAGCATGGCGTTTGCGAGGGGGATATCGCCCTGCTCCACGGCAAGGCGGATGCGTGAGGAGCTGATAGGCTCGCCGCCGAGATCGACATGGTCACTGATGTGCAGCTCGACGCCGAATTCATCGCACAGATCACGAAGTTCGCGGCAGCCGCCCTCGTTGCCCCTGCCGAAGCGATAATTCCAGCCGCAGCATACGGCGGCGGCGTTCAGCCGCTTGAGCAGAATTTCCTCGAAAAATTCACGGCAGGTGAGGTTCATAATTTCCTTGAACGAAATATATTCAAATTTAACGCCTATTTCGGTGAGCAATCTTTCTCTCTCGGCGCTTTGGAGTATCTCGGGCGGCGCCTGACCCGTGAGGGCGAGCATCGGGTGCGAATCGAAAAGGAGCGCAAGAGGAACAAGCCCGCACTCCTTCATCGAAAGAGCGCAGGCTATGACTGACATATGACCTTTGTGTAGCCCGTCGAAGCTGCCGAGAGCGACGGCGGTTTTATCTTTGAAAATCATATTTTTAAGGATTCTTATTTCTTCTTGAACTGCATCTTCATGCGCTGCTCCTTGGAGAGGATGCGCTTGCGGAGCCTGAGCGACTCGGGGGTGACCTCAAGCAGCTCGTCGTCCTTGATGAATTCCATGCACTGCTCAAGGCTCATCACGGTGTGCGGCACAAGGCGCAGAGCGTCGTCGGAGCCGGAGGCGCGGGTGTTGGTCAGGTGCTTCTGCTTGCAGACGTTGCAGACGACGTCCTCATTCTTGGCGCTTTCGCCGACTATCATGCCCTCATAGACTTCAACGCCCGCGGGGATGAAGAGGCGGCCTCTGTCCTGAGTGTTGAAAAGACCGTATGCGGTGCTAACGCCCGTCTCATGGACGACTATCGAGCCGCGCTCGCGGGTCTGGATATCGCCTTTATACGGCTCATAGCCGTTGAAGAGCTGATTCATGATGCCGTTGCCGTTGGTGTCGGTCAGGAATTCGGCACGGTAGCCGATGAGACCTCTTGCGGGAATCTTGAATTCAAGGTGGGTCGAGCCGCCCTGACGGGAGCCCATATTCTCAAGCTCGCCCTTGCGGGAGCCGAGCTTCTCAATGACGGCGCCGACATACTGCTCGGGCACTTCGACGATGAGCAGCTCCATAGGCTCGAGGAGCTGACCGTTCTGCTCCTTGAATATGACCTTGGGGCGGGATACCTGGAATTCATAACCCTGGCGGCGCATTGTCTCGATGAGGATGGAGAGGTGAAGCTCTCCCCTGCCCGAAACCTTGAAGGTATCGGTGCTGTCGGTCTCCTCAACTCTCATGCTCACGTTTGTCTCGACCTCTTTGAAGAGGCGGTCGCGCACGTTGCGGGAGGTGACGAATTTGCCCTCTCTGCCGGCAAACGGGCTGTCGTTGACCATGAAATTCATCGAGATGGTGGGCTCGTCTATCTTTATGAAGGGCAGCGCCTCGACCTTCTCGGGGTCGCAGGCGGTCTCGCCGATGTTGATGCCCTCGATGCCTGAGACGCAGATGATGTCGCCTGCCTCGGCCTCCTCGCATTCAACTCTGTTAAGACCCTCGAACTGATAGAGGCGGGAGATGCGGACATTCTGCACCGAGCCGTCGGTCTTGCAAAGCGAGACCTGCTGGCCTCTCTTTATCCTGCCGCGCTCGACTCTGCCGACGCCGATCCTGCCGACGTAATCGTCGTAGTCAAGGCTCGAAAAGAGCACCTGAAGCGGGCCGTCGGGGTCGCCTGTGGGCGGGTCGATATTCTTGAGAATGGCGTCAAAGAGCGGCTGCATATTGCCGCTTCTGCAATTGGGGTCGAGGCTCGAGTAGCCGTCCTTCGCGCTGGCGTAGACGACGGGAAAATCGAGCTGATCCTCCTCCGCGCCGAGGTCGATGAAGAGGTCAAGCACTTCGTCGACGACCTCATAGGGGCGGGCGTTCGGGCGGTCGATCTTGTTGATAACGACAAGCACCTTTTTCTTGAGATTGAGCGCCTTTTTAAGCACGAATCTCGTCTGGGGCATACAGCCCTCAAATGCGTCGACGAGCAGCACGACGCCGTCGACCATCATCAGTATACGCTCGACCTCGCCGCCGAAATCGGCGTGACCCGGGGTGTCAACGATGTTTATCTTGGTGCCTTTGTAGTGGACTGAGGTATTCTTTGAGAGGATGGTTATGCCGCGCTCACGCTCAAGGTCGTTGGAGTCCATGACTCTCTCGGCGACCTGCTCATTCTCACGGAAGGTGCCGCTCTGCTTGAGCAATTCATCAACGAGAGTGGTCTTGCCGTGGTCAACGTGGGCGATAATGGCTACGTTTCTTAAATCTTTTTTTGCGGACAAGGGAAATTCACCTGTTTCTTTCTGTATAGGATAACCGTGCGAGGCGATCATTCGATCACGATGCCGGAATTTTTACGTTTTTCTTCAAGGGCGCTGAGCATATCCGCCTTCTCCTTGCCGGCGATCTTATAGAAGAACATCGGGATGCTGCAAAGCAGCAGGCTGACGCCGGGGACGATGGAGACGAGCGAGAACATTGCGAAATTCTGAGTCCTCGTAAGCTCGGTGGCGGCCATGATGACCTGGGAATTCAGCATATCCTCGGGCTTGAGGCCGATGAACATATACATCAGCACTATGCCGCAGGTAGCGAAGGCGTTGCCCAGCTTGTTGACGAAGCCTTGGCAGGCTGAGCCGAGGGCGTTGTCGCGGAAGCCGGTTTTAAGCTCCATATAGTCGAGGCAGTCGCCTATCATCGCATAGGATATGACGTTCAGCACGCCGAGTGGGATGCAGGAGACGAGCACGAACGGGATGCAGAGATAGAGATTGCCGCTGAACCAACCGATAAGGGTGGTGAAGATGCTCGCAACGAAGCCGAGCAGGCAGGTGGTGATGACTATCTTTTTATAGTCGAATTTCTTCATCAGCAGCGGCATGAAGAGCATTGCGCCGAACATACCGACTATGGCACAGACCTGGAATATGGTCTTGACGCTCGAGACGCTGGCGGAGATGAGAGCGGTTTTCTCCTCAATAGGCATATCGGGGGTTATCTCGGGGCCGATATAGAAGGCATAGCGGGCGACGTGGATAGCCGCAGCCTGAACCATATATCTGCCGCTGGAGAGGACGCCCATCAGGATGACAAGCATGAGGGGCTTGCACTTAAATATCCTCGTGAGCTGCGACGGCTCGCCCGGCGCGCGCTTCTTATCGGGGATAACGACTCTTTCTTTGACGTGGAAATAGGAGTTGACATAGAGGACTATGCCGATAGCGACGGTGACAGCGGCGATAATGAGATAACGCTGCTTATCGTAGGCTATCGGGTCGGAGGTGTCGAGCAGCTTGGGCAGCAGGAAGCCTGCGGCGAGGAAAAGCACCTCGGGCACGGCCGAGCCTACGCCGTTTACCGTCCTGCCAAGCGAAATGACGGAGCCTCTCTCGGCCGCGTCGGGGGTCAAAACATTCGGCAGGCTCCAGAAGGGAACGTCCGCCATGGTGTATATCATGCCCCAGAACACATAGGTTATCGCCACATAGACCATCATGCCCGTCTTGCTCAGCCCGGCGGGGCTGTAATACATGAGCACGGTGAGGACGGCTATCGGAACGGCGGCAAAAAGGATATAGGGCTTCATCTTGCCCCACTTGGTGGTGTGGCGGTCGACTATCATGCCCATGAGCGGGTCGTTGATTGCGTCCCACACTCTGGCGAGGAGCATGAGAAGAAGGACAAAGAGAAGCGGCAGCTGCAAAACGTTGACATAATAGTCGCTGACATAGCTCGACATCATGGCGTATATCATGCCCTGCCCGCCTGCGCCTACGGCAAACATCCACAGCTCTTTTTTGCTGAGGTATTTCTTGCTTTCCATGCGATAACTCCTTCCGAATCCGGTATTTGTCAGGGTACGGTAACTGCTGAAATAAACACAACAATGGAGCTGCTTACTTTGATTAAATAAACAGCTCCATCTCGCTAAAAATTATTCGCCTTTCATCTCAAGGAGCTTGACCTTGCCGTCATAGGAGGCGTGGCTGACCTTGATGGAGTCGAAGATAGCAGCCTTGATATCGTCCTCGGTAGCGCCGAGCTCTTCGCTGTACTTCCTGTCGATAAAGAGGTTGAGAGCCATGATATCGGCAAGTCCGTCAACGTCGATACCGCTCTGGATGCCCTTTGCGGCGAATTCCTTCTTGACCTTGCCGAGACCCATACGCATCATCCATGCGGGGATGCTGACTATCTTTCTGTTATCGCCCATGCCTCTGGCGGCATAGACTATCTTGAGGAATTCCTTCCAGGTCATGTTATACATGCTGATGGGCCATGCCTTTGCGCCCTTGGATTTCTCGGCCGCGCCGACGATGACCTGACCGACCTGACGGACGGTGAGCATTGCGGTGCCGCCGCCCGGATACATGGTGCAGGGCAGCTTATCCATCATCTTTATCTGCTCGATAAGTATGACCCAAACGGGCTTTCTGCCGGGCTGAGTGCCGAAGATGTAGGGCAGCTCAAGCACGGAGACGTCGAAGTTGTCATCCGCGAAGGAGAATGCGACGTTCTCCTGATCGATACGGCTCTTGATGTAAGGATGCTTCTCGGTGAGCTTCATATCGGGGCGGGTCTTCGCAAGATATGAGAAGTAGGAGCCGAGGATAACAGCCTTCTTGAGGCCGGCTTCCTTACAAAGGGGCAGGATCCTCTTGAGGGGAGCGATGTTATACTTGTAGTAAGCGTCGTAGACGGGAGCGGGGAACTCGACTCTCTCATCAACGCCTGCGGCGAAGACGAAGCAATCGTAGCCCTTGATCATCTCTCTGATCTCGTCGTCGGTCTTTTCATAAATGTTGCAGAATTCGATCTCCATCTCTTTGGGGATGGGTGCTCCTTCGGGAAGGGGGGGAAGAGCAACGCTCTTGACCTCGTGGCCTCTCTCGATGAAGATTCTTGCAGCTTCGCAGCCGAGCAGGCCGGTGCCGCCGATCATGAATACTTTCATTTTTTTCCTCCTTGGCGATGAACACACCGCCGAATATAATACTCTATAATAATATAACTAAAAGGGCGATTAGTCAAGAGAAACAGCGAAAATATACCTTCAAAATCAAAAGGAAGTTTACATATCCGTGCAGATTGTAACACTTTTGTAATTGCGCTTTTTTACATAATGTGCTATACTTCTTTTATGTAACCGATAATTCGCCGAATTTCGGCCGTAAAATCAGGGAAATATATGCGGAGAACCGCTTTTTGAAAGGAAAATATAGATGGCGGCAAAAAATATTACATTTAAGAAAAAACGCCCGATAAACC
>ENA-OPLK01000211-OPLK01000211.1-human-gut-metagenome-genome-assembly--contig:-NODE-211-length-12417-cov-3.528636_pt1 | contig 12417 bp, 11 predicted proteins | sample MGYA00241792_ERZ501711 | MGnify/ENA primary metagenome ERZ501711 (study PRJEB25962, sample SAMEA2042204) | human gut metagenome | biome: human gut; feature: human-associated habitat; material: faeces... | reverse complement strand
CCGAGCGCAGCCGAGGGATCTTTCTTGCACTGCGGTCAGTATCACATAGGCACTAACACGGAAACGGTGCCTGGGTGCTACGTATTTCTGCTCTCACACATCCATCGTTTATCGGTCTGCAAGGAAGATTTCTCGCTTGCGCTCGAAATGACGATACGCGATCTAATATCTCTCAGTCGCCAGTCCCCCAATTTAAATACCCGCACCGGATGGCGGCCGGTGCGGGCTGTATTTTTGGAGTCTTCGGAATGGTCTAGTCATAAGACCATAGGACTATGATCCTATGAGAATGCGGAACGGAACAAGCATATGTTCCTCAGAGATCCACCGTTGACAGCCGGTTTCATTCTGCCGGACCGCAGCCGGCAAGGAGAGATGGGAGCGCAGGATGGAAAATCATACAGGAACACATAAGGAAAGCACTGACCTCATGCGGAAAAGAAGAGCAAGCCTTGGTAAAAGGCGCACGGAAACGCAGATGCGCTATGACTTCTACGGCCCCCGACTCTGGTGCCTGGGGAGTCATGTCACGCTGCGAGGCCGCCCTCGTTCTTTCTTTCCTTTGCGTTCTTCCGCACCGGCTAGACAGATTTACCGGAGAGGACAGACAGAGCATCCCAAAGGCCTTCCCTGTGAAGCACGGGAAAACGCTCCCGAATCCTCCGTCTCACAGTCGAAAATTTCGGAGACGAAGCTCATGAAAGAGAGTCTGCTCATTTCTCAGGCGATCGCTGCACCCATCCTGCCGATCTACTTTATCGGCGGCAAATGCCCCGGGCTCCTGATCCACACGCAGAGTTCTTTCGGACAGATTTTCTCATCAAACGATCTGACATGTCTACTTGGCTCTATTATACACCATTTTTCACTTGAAAAAGTGAAAAATTTGACCTGCATGACAAAAGCCCCGCCGCCGCGGGGCTTTTCTGGCTATCGAAAATTTCTTGAGAGGCTTATGAGAAACGAGGTTGCGTACCGTCCCATTGACCGCAGACGAAAGAGGGGACAGCACTACGGTATATCCAACATTGTTCGATGGTCGCTGGCATGCCCCTATTGCCCTTCGGAACTTCCCCCGAAGGGGGAAGCAAGTCATTACGGCGCTAACAATTTCCTTAACTCAATAGCATTACCCGCAGGGGCGGATAGGGTGACTATGGCATGAAAGACCGCTGAGATGATTCAGCGGTCTTTTTGCTTGCATAAAAGAGCAGTCAAAGCGACGGGAGAAAAGCACGCCGGTGAAGCGGCGGTTCGTGTGAGGCGTTTTGCTCCGTTCCTTCTCAGATGGAGAGGTTGGTGTGAAGCAGGAATGTGTGCGATAGAAAGAAGGAAAAACAGACATATTATTTTAAAAAATTAGGAATACATAAAATATATATTTATAATTGACGAAACGGGGGGCTGGTATTTTTAAGATAAAAGTTAAATTGTATATAAATACATTATAGTAAAGCATCTCACAAATACCATTTTATTATGATTATTCGATAAATAAGAAAAGACCAAAAGAAATGCTTGCAAAAGAAGGAAAGCAGTACATATGAGATACAGTTTTTTCCTTTGGACGGAGAAGGAGGTGGATGTAAGATGCTCTGCCAATGGTGTGGTAAGGAATTTCAAAAAGTAACAAGCTGGCAGAGGTATTGTTCTGATTTATGCAGGATACAGGCAAATCGCCATAACAAAAGAAAGGAGGAGAAAGCCCATCCGGATGCGATGATACTGCGTTCCTTTGTATGTATGCACTGCGATGAGATGGTGAATGTGACGGATCCAAAGGATAACCGATACCGTTTTTGTTCTCCTAGGTGTGAAAGGCTGTACTGGAAGCATCCAAAAAAGGGAAAAAAGACATTTTCGCGAATCTTTTACTGTCAGTATTGTGGTAAGAAGGTCGTCACCAATGATCCAAAGGATCGGCGAAGGTTTTACTGCAGTAAGGAGTGCCGCCTGGCGAGCCATCAGATGCAGAGAGCTATTTCAAGCTGAAGAGAGAAATTGTATAGAGAAAAATCTGTCGTGAAAGAAAGAGGGGATATATGATGAATCGCATTTACAAGGTAGTATGGAGTCAAGTGAAGAATTGTTATACGGTGGTGTCGGAGATCTCCAATTCGCATATCCGCGGGGGAAACCGTTCTCGTATGGGTGTCGCTATGCTGGCGGTTGCTGTATTGACAGGATGCTTAGGGTTGCAATCCGCCTGTGCAGAGGCTGTCAAGGTAGAGGCTGGCAAGAATACTACCGTGGTCGTCACAACGGATGCATCGACCGGAGACAAGACCTACACGGTGAATGCAGCAGACGATGCTATCATCTATGAAGGAGAAGGTGATACTAAGGCACTGAAGAGTACAAATGCCTCTGATAATCCGCAGGGAGAAAATGCCATTGCATTGGGGCGTTATGCCTGGGCTTCGAAAGAAGACTCCATAGCCATCGGATACGGTGCGAATGCCAGTGAGGTAAGTGCGGTAGCTATCGGTGATGACGCCTCTGCAAGTTATGAAAAGGCGATAGCCATCGGAAGCGGTACGATGGCCATGGATGTAAGTACGGTAGTTATCGGTGATGGTGCCAAAGCGTACAGCACAGACACGATCAGTATTGGGAAGGAATCGGAAGCTTGCAGCGAGGCTGCGATCGCCATAGGCCAAAAGTCTACGGTAGATGCAACAAGAGGAATCGCTCTTGGCGCGGAAAGCGTCAATAATGTGACTGATGGTGTAGCACTTGGATCGTATTCTTTCGTGGAGGCCCGTGCCGGAGTCAGTGGATATGATTTCCATGAAGGAAAGGAATCAGTCAATGATAGCGCAGTCTGGAAATCGACATTGGGATCCATCTCAGTAGGGGATACGCGTGATTCTGATGACCTTAAAACTCGGCAGATTACCGGTGTAGCGGCAGGTACGGAAGACACGGATGTCGTCAATGTAGCACAGCTGAAACAGGTCAATTCTAAAGCAGATCAGGCGGTTGAAGCCGCATCCAAAGGCTGGAATATTTCCACCAATGGAGTCAATCAGACCCAAGTCGCACCGGGCGATACCGTAGACTTCACAGGAGATAGCAATATCGGCGTGAGCAACAATGGCAAACAGGTGAAAGTCGAGCTAAGCAAAAACCTGACAGGACTGGAAAGTGTGACTTCGGCAAAGGCATATGTCACGAGTGTAGATGCTAGTGATGAGAACTCGGTCACCAATGTAGCCTATGTGAAGAGTCAGGTTGCAGACGCTTCTTTGAGCGCAGGGAAAGGCATCTCCATCACCGATAAGAAGATCCATGTGAAGCTCAAAGATGGAGAGGAAAATCTGACAGTCGATGAAACAGGTCTTTTCATGAAGAAAGATTTGACGGGCATGCAGTCCATCAGTGGCGCAGGCGGCGGCAAGATCAGCTTCACGGACGGAAATGTGACTGTCAATAAGAATACTTTTGCCAGTGACGGCAGAATTCAGAATGTGACTGCAGGTACGGCGGATACCGATGCTGTCAATGTAGCGCAGCTGAACGCTGCTGTCGCAGCAGGCAATACAGATACGCACATCAAGGCGGGAGAATACAGCGTAGGTACAGACAACAAAGTCGCGATGGATGTCGTCGATAAGACTGGCAAGACGATCGGTGCGGTCACCATTACCGATGTAGCGAAAGCTTCTGATGTGGGCAATATAGGCCAGATTCACCAAGACCTTCAGAACACAGATGGGAGCAAGACGACGGTCGTCGATGCAGTCAATAATCTGAACAATAAGGTCGGAGATCTGACATACAGTGCTGTCACCAAGGGGGATATCCAAGACGGAGACAGCTCGACAACGGCGATCGGCAAGCTAGACAAGAAACTGTCTGGCGTAGCTGCTGTAGCAGGTCAGCACAGCAGTGTTTCCACTGCCGATGCAAATATCCAGATCCAAGAAGGCAACAATGCAGCGGGTGGCAAGGACTATGCGCTGAGCCTGAACAAGAATCAGAATCTGACTAGCGTTGTCACAGGTGATACAAGGATGGATACGAATGGCATCAAGGTCGGTGACAAAGTCACTCTTACTAAGGATGGCTTGAGCGCGGGTGATACTAAGATCACGTATGATGGTCTTTCTATCGGTGATAAGACCTATGTGACCAAGGACGGCCTGAATGCCAATGGCAACAAGGTCACTCAGGTGGCTGACGGCAAAGTCGAAAAAGGCTCCAAGGATGCAGTCAACGGCGGTCAGCTATACAACACGAATCAGATGGTCATCAATAATGCGAATCACATTTCCAGCTTGGGAAATGCGCTTGGCAAGCTCGATCATCGCGTGAATAAGGTCGGTGCAGGGGCAGCTGCTCTCGCCGCACTCCATCCGCTCGATTTCGACCCGGAGGATAAGTGGGACTTTGCAGCAGGCTATGGCAACTACAGTGGTGCAAGTGCCGTGGCGCTCGGTGCATACTACCGCCCGAATGAAGACACGATGTTCTCTGTCGGTGGCAGCTTCGGCAATGGAGAAAATATGGTGAATGCAGGCGTAAGCCTGAAACTCGGTCAGAGCAACCATACATCGGCTTCCAAAGCTGCTATGGAGAAAAAGATCAGTGCTCTTAGTCAGGAAGTAGAAGAGCTGAAGGCTGCAATCGCGGATCTCCGCGCAGCGCAGACGAAAGCAAAAGACGCAACAGAAAAAGACGCACAGAAAAAATAAGCTGGGTTTGACGACCGCATTTATTCTGGCGTAAATATGAAAGTTGGCAGAAAAGACGTAAAGACTTTTTCTGCCAACTTTTTTATGATTATGTAAGGAAATGCTGATTCCATTGTAGAGGCGGGTTTTAGAAGGAGCTTTATACATGGCTTCGTCATCACCTTCCTGAAATGGTTCGCTATTCGTGTCAGAAAATCTAACAATGATTCAATCAGTGTCTTCTTAGTATGGCTGAATTTGAAATTTTCAGAAATTTTCAAATTTCATAGGAAAGTATGGTACAATAATAAGGTATGTAAAAAGAAGGATGAGGCAGCGGTATTCATATATTGCTCATCGGGGAAGGCTCTCATTGGATCTCGATCCTCGGTCATCAGTCACTAGTCACAAAGTCACTACAACCCCCAAGGAGGTCTATAATGGCAAAAGATTATTCATTCGACGTGGTATGCCGCACGGATCTGCAGGAAGCGGCAAATGCTGTGAATCAGGCGTCCAAGGAGATCGGCACGCGCTATGATTTCAAGGGCAGCAAGAGCTCGGTCACTCTCGATGAGGATAAGATCACGCTGATCGGCGATGATGATTTCAAGCTGAAGCTGGTGAAGGATATCATTCATGGGAAGCTCGTGAAGCGCGGGATCTCCCTCAAGAATCTGAAGGAAGAGAAGAAGGAAGCGGCAGCTGGTGGGACGGTCCGTCAGGTACTCTCGCTGCAGAACGGGATCTCTTCGGATATGGCGAAGGATATCGTGAAGCGTGTGAAGGCTTCGAAGATCAAGGTCGCTGCCAAGATCAATGGGGATGAGGTGCGTGTATCGAGCAAGGATAAGGATTGCCTGCAGGAGTGCATCCAGTTCCTGAAGCAGCAGGACATTCCGGCGGATCTGCAGTTTGTGAATTACAGATAAAAAGGCTCTGCGGGGGCAGGGGCTTTCACAGGTGTGACGAGGCTCAGCTTTGAATGGTGCGGCGTCGCATTTGCCTTACACCGTGAACCGAATGAACCCGTTGAACCTTTATGTATGGGAGGAGTTATGAACGCAGAGGAAATGATGGCGAAGACGCTCCGGGAAGGGCATACCACCGGCGCAACGGCGACGGGGGCAATGAAGGCAGCGATCCTGGCTATGCGAGGAGAATTTCCAAAGCAGGTGACGGTCCTTTCGCCGCAAAGGACGGAGCTCACGATCCCGGTGGAGTCGGCCGAGGCACATGGGCGGACGGGCATCGCGACTTGCCTTAAGGATGCGGGCGATGACCTGGACTGTACACATGGGACGCCGATCGTCGTGACGGTGGAGCTGGTGGATACGCCGGGTCTTACGCTCCGTGCGGGGAAGGGCGTCGGTACGGTGACGAAACCTGGGCTGCAGGTGAAGGTGGGACGACCCGCCATCAATCCGGGCCCGCAGATCATGCTGCGTTATGTGTATGAGGAGCTCATCGGTAAGGATCATGGCTGTATCGTGACGGTTTCTATCCCGAAGGGGGAGGAGCTGGCAAAGCAGACGCTGAATCCTTCGCTGGGGATCGTCGGCGGGATCTCGGTCCTGGGAACGACGGGGATCGTGAAGCCGATGAGTGAGGAGGCGTACAAGAAATCGCTGGCGCCGCAGGTGCCGGTGGTCTATGCGAGCGGGATCCGCACGGCGGTCCTTTGTCCCGGCCGTATCGGTGAGACGGCGGCGAAGATCATGGGTATTCCAGCGGATGCGATCATCGAGACGAGCAATTACATCGGCTTCATGATGGAGCAGTGCATCGCAGGCGGTTTCCAAAAGATGCTGCTCATCGGCCATATGGGAAAGCTGGTCAAGGTGGCGTCAGGCAGCTTCCATACGTACAATCGCAATAGTGACGGGCGTATGGAGACGATGGCGGCGTATGCGGCCATGAATGGGGCAACGACAGATACGGTGCGTGAGATCATGTGCTGTACGACGACGGATGGCGCGGCAGCGGTCGTGCATCGTGAAGGGCTGGATATGATTTACCAGCAGATGGCGGAGAGGGCGCAGGTGCGCTCGGAACGCTATATTTTCGGTAAGGCCAGGGTCGGCGTGATTTTTGCGGCGATGGATGGCACGGTGCAGGCAGTCAGCAGCCATGCGAAGGAGATTCTGGAGGAGGAACAATGGAGCATACATTGATCGTAGCGGGGATCGGGCCGGGAGATCCGGACTATATCCTGCCGAAGGCGCAGAAAGCCATCGAGGGGGCGCACTACCTCGTGGGCGGCCGCCGCGCGATTTCTGACTATGCGAAGCCTTCTCAGGAAACATATCCGGTGACAGGCAAGCTCTCTTTGCTGGCAAGCTGGCTGGCGGAGGCGCTTAAGAAGGATGATGTTGTCGTCATGGTGAGCGGGGATCCGGGCTATTACAGTCTGCTTCCTTGGCTCAAGAAGCGGTTTCCGGAGCATCCGATCGAAGTCATCCCGGGGATTTCTTCTGTGCAGGCCTGCTTCGCTCTTGTCAAAGAACCTTGGCAGGGAGCGCTGTGGCTGTCTTTCCATGGCCGTGTGCCGGAAGAGAAGGATACGTCTTATATGCCCGGACGAAAGCTCGCCTTTCTGACGGATCATGAGCATGATCCGGCCTATATCGCGAGATACCTGATGGACAAGGGCTGGCCGAAGGAGACGCGCGCTGCCGCGGCCGAGCATATTTCATATGAGAATCAGCATCTTTCGGATTCGACTCTTGAGGAATTGTCGCATCTGGAAGGCTATGGTGAATCAGTCATGGTGGTGATGGGATAAATGCAGTTTGGCATCAAAGATGAGGAGTTTATTCGGGGAAAGGTACCGATGACGAAGGCTGAGATCCGTGCGATGGTCATGGTGAAGGCCGCTATTCAGCCTGGCGATATAGTGGCTGATATCGGTGCCGGGACAGGCTCTCTATCCATCGAGGCAGCGCTCTGCTGCCCCAAGGGGGCTGTGTATTCGATAGAAAGAAATCCGGAGGGGATCGAGCTGATCCGGAAAAATGCGGAAAAGTTCGGCTGCCGGAATATCCATACCATAGCCGGCACAGCGCCGGAGGCGATGGAAGGGCTGCCGAAGATGGATGTGATCATTATCGGCGGGTCTTCCGGAAATATGCATGAGATCCTGGATCGATGTGAAGCGCTGCTCGCTCCGGGCGGACGCATCATCCTTACCGCTGTCACCGTGGAAACGACGGGGGAAGTGGTGAAGGAATTCGCGGATCGTCCTTTCGAGCTGGAAGGCTTCGAAATGCAGATCAATCGACTGAGAAAACTGGGACGGTATCATCTCTATGATCCGATGAGCCCCATTTTCATATTTACAGCAATCAAACATTGAGGAGGAAGTTATTATGGGAAAATTGTATTTCATCGGCGCAGGCCCCGGAGATCCTGAGCTCATCACGGTGAAGGGACAGCGTCTCATCGCGGAGGCGGATGTCATCATCTACGCCGGCTCTCTTGTGAATCCGGAGATCCTGAAGTACGGCAGAAAAGATGCAGAGATCTACAACAGTGCGACCATGAATCTGGATGAAGTGCTGAAGGTGGAGATCGATGCGCTCAAAGCGGGCAAAATGGTGGCTCGTGTGCACACCGGCGATCCGGCCATTTACGGTGCGATTCAGGAACAGATGGACGGTCTGCGCGCAGCAGGGATCAAAGAAGATCAGTTTTGTGTCGTCCCGGGGGTCAGCTCCTTCCTTGCGACAGCAGCTGCATTGAAACAGGAATATACCCTGCCGAGCATTTCTCAGACCGTCATCATCACCCGTATGGAAGGCCGCACACCGGTCCCGCCGAAGGAAAAGCTCGCGCTTCTTGCCGCACATCAGGCGACCATGTGCATTTTCCTCTCTGTCCAGGCGATCGATCAGGTCATGGCGACGCTGAAAGAGGGCGGTTATCCGGGCTATACCCCGGTCGCTATCGTAGCCAGAGCGACCTGGCCTGACCAGCGTATTTTCCGCGGCACCATTGATACCATCGCAGACATTCTCCATCAGGCAGGCGTCGTCCGTCAGGCCATGATCGTCGTCGGCAAGGTCCTTGATACCGATTATGAACTTTCCAAGCTTTACGACAGCAAGTTCACCACCATGTTCCGCAAAGGAACAGATGGAGAGTAAGGAAAGCGGGGGGAATAGGGGCGATTTCCGTGTATTCGGATGAGGCTTTGCGAAAATCAGCGTTTCCCTAGGGATTAGAGTCTTCTGGTGACTAGGGATTAGTGGCTAGGGATTAGGAGTCTCAAGTGACTGGTGACTAGTGACTGGAATGCCAGCTCATGGCAACACCATTTCGCATTTCTCGTTTCTAATTTCTCATTCAATCGAGGCTTTCAAACGTAATCAAGGGGCGAGCCGCCTCAGGGGCTAACCCTGAACCCTGAACCTTGAACCTTGAACCCTTATCCCCTGGAGAGTATCACATGAAGTACGCTATTGTTTCTGTATCCAAAGAAGGAGCCCAGCTGGGGGTGCGCGTGAAGGCGGGCATTTCCGGTGAGGGGACTCTGTATGAAAGAAAAGACGGTGCGAGCGGCAAAGAAGCCGTGTATTTTACCCGCACGCTTGCGCTCACGGCGGATATCTTCTCCCGCTATGATGGGATCCTTTTCATCATGGCCTCCGGCATTGCGGTCCGCGCCATCGCACCTCATGTAGTGAGCAAGGCGTCCGACCCTGCGGTACTTGTCATGGATGAGTGCGGGAAACATTGTGTTTCCCTTCTTTCCGGACACCTCGGCGGGGCGAATGCCTGGGCAAGAGAAGTCTCGGCGGCAGTGGGAGCCGATCCCGTCATCACGACGGCGACCGATGTCCATAATCGCCGCGCGCCGGATGATATCGCCCGCGAGCTGATGATGCGTGTCGAGCCGCTGGCGGCCTTGAAGCCTGTGAATACCGTTATCGCAGCAGGGCGCACATTCCGATGGTTTCTGGATGAGACGGTCGATGGGAGCGCATCCATAGCGACGCGCCTCAAAGAGAAAGGAATCCGCACGGAGCCCTTAGACCGACTGGATGCCAATGCGTTTGACGCATGCGCCATCATTACCGAAAAAACGATCACTGTGAAGAAGCCTTTCGTCTGCCTTCGTCCGAAGAATCTTTTCGTTGGCATCGGATGCAAGCGCGGCACCTCCGAAGAGCTGGTGCAGAGCGCATTCACCGCAGCACTTGCTCAGGCAGGGGCTTACCCGTATCAGGTAGCATCGCTTGCGAGCGTCGATGCGAAGGCGGATGAAAAGGGCTTGCTTGATTTTGCCGGTTCCATGCATCTTCCGATCCATTTTTACAAGGCAGAGGAGCTTAAAAAGATCGCGGAAGAGTATCATTTAGAAAGTTCAAAATTTGTAGAGAAAACGATAGGAGTGGGAAACGTATGTCAATCAGCAGCGTTAATGGAATCAATGAAGGGAAAAACGCTTCTGCCGAAAACGAAGTTTGTCAGTGCCACGGTGGCGATCGCCCTGGGACTATCCGGGTCATCGGCATTGGACCGGGCCATGAAGAAGAAATGACGCCGAAGGCCATCAAGGCCATGGAAGCTTCCGATATCATCGTGGGATATAACACCTACATTGCTCTCGTGAAAGACCTCATCAAGGACAAAGAGGTCGTCGGAAATGGCATGCGTCAGGAAGTCGATCGCTGCCAGAAGGCTGTCGATCTGGCGGCAGAAGGTCATCAGGTGGCCGTGATCTCCTCCGGTGACCCGGGCGTCTATGGCATGGCTGGTCTTGTGCTCGAGCTCATCCAGAAGCTTCCGAAGGAAGCGCGTCCGGAGTGTGAGGTCATCCCGGGACTCACGGCAGCAAATACCTCTGCTGCGGCGCTCGGCGCTCCGCTCATGCATGACTATGCCGTCATCAGTCTTTCTGATCTGATGACCCCGTGGGAACAGATCAAAAACAGAGCGAAGCTCGCCGCGGAAGGTGACTTCGTCATCGCCATCTACAATCCAAAGAGCCGCGGCCGCGCGACCTACCTCGATGAGATACGCGACATCGTGCTTCAGTATAGAAAGCCGGAAACACCGGTAGGCATCGTCAGAAAAGCAGGACGCCCGGGCATGAACTGGACGATCTCCACACTGGAAAAACTGCCGGAAGAACATGTAGACATGCAGTCCACCGTCATCATCGGCAAGAGCACCACCTTCGTTGCTGACGGAAAAATGATCACACCAAGAGGATACAAAGCATGATCTGGATCATTTCCGGAACACAGGACGGCCGAGAAATCGGCGCTGCACTCGCAGACCGAGAACAGTCCAAGCCGGAAGGGGAGCGCCGTGAGATACTTATGACCGTTGTCAGCCAGTACGGTAAAGTGCTCGCCGCACATAAAGGGCTCGACATCGAAGTAGGGCGCTTCCGGGAAGAAGACATGCTCCGTGTCATCAGGGAAAAGGGGATCTCGCTCATCCTTGATGCGAGCCATCCCTATGCAGCGATCGTTTCTGAGACGGCCCGCGCGGCCTGTACCAAGGCAGGGATCGACTACGTACGCTACGAGCGCGCGGAGATCCCACTTCCTGACTATGACAAGCTCTATCACGCAAAAGATGAATTCGAAGCGGCGGACCTTGCCGGTCAGCTTGGAAAGAGCATCCTTTTGACGACCGGCTCCAAGACGCTTGCCACCTTCGTAAAGGCGAAAGCGCTGGAAGGCAAGGAGATCTGGGCGCGCGTGCTGCCGACATCGAATGTAATCAAAATGTGTGAAGACCTCGGCATGAGAGCCAAGTACATTCTCGCCCTGCAGGGCCCCTTCTCCTATGAAATGAATCTTGCCATGATTCATGACTATCACGCCGATGTGATGGTCACCAAGAACAGCGGTCTCATCGGCGGCAGCGATACAAAGCTCAAAGCCGCGATGGACGCCGGGATTTCCGTCATCGTTATCGATAAACCGAAAGCAAAACTGGACGGCGCTGTGGTCTTCTCGACCGTAGAAGGCGTCCTCAACTATATGGAGGAACACTATGGATTTCATCAAGAGCCCTAAGGCCATCGAAGATAAAAGTATGGATCTCATCAATCCATTCATCATGGACATCGACCTCACACCGGAAGAAGTGACGGTCTATTCTCGTATGATTCACGCCTCCGGCGACGTAGACTATGGACATCTCATCCAGACCAGCAAAGGCGCTGTCGCTGCCGGTATCGAAGCGCTCGCCAAGGGCTGCAACATCTATACCGATGTGAATATGGTCAAAGCAGGGATCAATAAGAATGCCCTGCATGCGCTCGGCAGTGAGGTATTCTGCCGCGTATCCGATCCGGAAATCGCAGCCATTGCCAAAGAGAAAGGCATCGCCCGCTCCATGGCAGCGATGAACTCCTTCGGCACCGATCTCAATGGCTCTATCATCGCCGTCGGAAACGCTCCGACCGCTCTCTATGAAGCCATCCGCATGGTCGAAGAAGACGGCATCAAACCGGCACTTATCATCGGCATCCCTGTCGGCTTCGTCGGCGCCGCTGACTCGAAAGAGCAGCTTGTCCGCCGTGCGCCCTGCCCCTTCATCACTGTCCGTGGCACCAAGGGCGGCAGCTCCATCGTCGCCTCCTGCGTCAATGCACTGATGTACAATCTGGTAAAGCGCAACAACAATATGCTCTTTGTCGAAGGTAAGAAATAGAACTCGTCAAAAGCACGAAAAAAGGAGCTGTGAAGAAATGAGGATTCATTTCTTCACAGCTCCTTCT
>ENA-OPLK01000205-OPLK01000205.1-human-gut-metagenome-genome-assembly--contig:-NODE-205-length-12478-cov-2.953312_pt1 | contig 12478 bp, 9 predicted proteins | sample MGYA00241792_ERZ501711 | MGnify/ENA primary metagenome ERZ501711 (study PRJEB25962, sample SAMEA2042204) | human gut metagenome | biome: human gut; feature: human-associated habitat; material: faeces... | reverse complement strand
GTAAAAGAGGAAAACCAGGTTAAGCAGATGGATCAGTTGGACGACAAGGTTGCTGTTGGTACTGAAAACAAGGAAGGTGTTAAAGACCGTACAGTAGAGGCTGTCAGAAATGATATCGCCGTTGCAGCTCCACCTCCACCACCAGCACCAAAGCCTGAGGTTTCTAACAAGGTCTTCGACGTTGTAGAGGAGATGCCTTCATTCCCTGGTGGTACTGGCGCCTTGATGTCCTTCCTCAGCAGCAACATCAAATACCCAGTTGTAGCTCAGGAAAACGGCGTACAGGGTCGTGTTATCGTTGGTTTCGTCGTTGAAAGAGACGGTTCTATCACGGATGTGAGGGTTATGCGTTCTGTTGACCCTTCACTCGACCGTGAGGCTCAGCGAGTTGTTAAGGCAATGCCTAGATGGAAACCAGGTAAGCAGAACGGTTCTGCTGTACGTGTAAAATATACCGTACCAGTTGTATTTAGATTGCAGTAATCTTCTTGCAGTAAATTTGAATATGAAAAGAACATCTTATATTTTTATAGGATTAGCAATTATGTTGTCTTTGGCTTTCTTCGGCTCTTGTGGCAAGAAGAAAGCCAAAGATGGCAGAACTGACACCCCAACGTCTGGCACCATTCAGTTTGTTGCTGACGAAAGTTTAAGTCCTATCATTGAAGAAGAAAGAAGCCAGTTTGAGTTTGAATATCCTAATGCAAAACTCAAGCCTCTTTATTCTGATGAGGTGACAGGACTACAGATGATAAAGGATTTCAAAACTACCCTTTTGTTTACGACTAGAGGTCTTAAGGATAGTGAAATCGCTTATCTTAAATCCAAAAGCAATGTTATTCCTTCAGTCTTCCCTATTGGATATGATGGGTTGGCATTTATCGTTAACAAGAATAATAATGATACTTGCTTTACGGTAAATGACCTCAAAAGGATTCTTACGGGAAAGGCTACTAAATGGAATGACGTCGTCCCTGGTTCTAAGAGAGGTGACATTGAAGTTGTATTTGATAATACACGATCTGCTACGACAAACTTCGTTGTTGACTCTGTGCTCCATGGAGAGAAATTCGGTGAAAATATAATGGCTGCCAAAACTAGTAAGCAGGTGATTGACTATGTAGATCAAAATCCTGGTTCTATTGGTGTCATTGGTTCCAATTGGTTGAATGATCGTAGAGATTCTACCAACACCACATTTAAAAAGAATATTCATGTCGTATCGGTTTCCATTAAGGATAAAGCAACGCCAATGAATAGTTGGAAACCTTATCAGGCATACCTTCTCGATGGAAGATATCCGTTCGTACGTACTTTATATGCTATTGTAGTAGATCCTCATAAGGCATTGCCTTGGAGTTTCGCTAATTATATTACTAATCCACGTGGTCAACTCATTCTCTTCAAGACAGGTTTGTTACCATATCGAGGTGATATAACTTTCAAAAAGGTAAATATCAAAAAGTAACTTGTATTTACATATCTGAATGTAAGGTAAATAGCAAAATCTAAAAAAGTTAAAAGCGACATCAAATAATAGTTGTAATCAATAAACCTAATTTATTTCGAAACGTCAAATGGCTAAAATGTCATTAAGACAAAATGCTATCATTGTTTCACACTTTATAAACTTTGAATTATGAAAGCAATTAAATATTTAATAGCTGGAGTGTTGATGATGGGATTGTCAACCTCTGCAATGGCTCAGGAAGTGAATTATAAAGACATGCTGAAGCCAATAGAGACAACTTTGAAGGCAGGCAACGCTGATCCAAAGGAGTTTGCTAAGACTCTCAAAGAGTATCAAAAAGTATTCAAGAAGGATCCTAAAGCTCTTGTTGCTCTTGGTAATATCCTTGCTATGAACAAGCAGTATGATGATGCCAACTTGGTAGCTGATGGTGTTATTGCCAAGTTTAAAAACTATGGTGATGCATACATCCTCAAGGGTGACATTTATGCTTTGCAGGATAATGGAGGCGAGGCTGCTACATGGTATGGTCAGTGTATGACTATGGATCCAAAGAATCCTCAGGGTTACATTAGTTACTCTAATGTATATAGAAAAATTGATCCAGCTGCCAGTGCTGATGCTTTGAATAAGTTACGTGAAATTAATCCTGACTATCCAATCGAGGCAGAGGCAGGTCATAATTTCTTCAGCGCAGGTAATTATGACAAGGCTTATGAGTATTTCTCAAAAGCTAAAGAGAGTACCCTTGAAGAGTATATCTACTATGAGTACGCATTCTCAACTTATATTCTTAACAAAAAGGAGGAGACTCTCAGCATCTGTCAGTCTGGTATCAAGAAATTTCCAAAAGATGCTTCAATGCAAGTTTTGGCAATGCGTGCTGCTGTCGATTTGAAGAATTATGAAGAAGCTTTGGTACATGCCAACATCGTGATGAATACTGATTCTATCAAGAAGAATGCTAGCATTGTTTCTTACTATGGTTTGGCATTGGCTGGCAACAAGCAGTATAATGAGGCTATCGAGCAGTACAAGAAGGCTTTGGAGATGAAAGCTGATGACCCTAAGCCATTACAGTATATCTCTGAGGCTTATAAAGACCTAGGTGATGAAGATAAGGCTTTGGAATATAACCAGCAGTATATGGATAAGAATCCTAACGCAGCTCCTACAGACTTTATGAAGCTTGCCGAGATTTACATCAACAAGGCAAAGAAAGATCCTGCTAAGAAGGTTGAGAATATAGAGAAAGCTATTGGCGTATATGCTAAGTTGGCAGAGAAGTATCCAACATTGAAGCCATTTGCAAAACTTCAAGAAGGTAACACTGCATTCCAGAATGAGTTGGATGATAAGGCAATCCCAGCTTACGAAGATGTAATCAAGGACTTGGAAGCAAAGCAGTGTGATGCAGATGAGATCAGCTACTTGAAGCAGGCTTATCAGTATATGGGCTTTATCTATACTTATGACAAGCAAGACTTTGATACAGCTAAACCATATTTTGACAAGCTCTTGAAGTTGGATCCAAACAATAAGATTGCTAAGGATGCATTCGAGAAAGCAGGAATCCAGCCAGGTGCTTAATATGGTGAATTGACATTCATATGCATTATTTTATCAATCATAAAGAAAGGGTGAGTCAATTATTGGCTCACCCTTATTTTCTTTAGTACCTATTTAAAAAATGTCATTTTTGCTTTTTATCTGCACATTGTTAGCGTCTGTTTTGCTAAAACTCTATCGTTCTTGTACCATCCTCTTCCGTCTTGATAGTAACCTTAGTGCAATCTTCTGGCAACAAATCTTCGATGAGTTCAGGCCACTCTAAGAAACAAAGGTGACCGCCGTAGAAGTAATCCTCGTACCCCATATCATATACTTCTTCTTCTTTCTTGATGCGATAGAAATCGAAATGATAGACTGGGTCACCATTGCCTGCTGTATATTCGTTGACGATAGCAAAGGTTGGAGAGGTTATGACATCTTCAACTCCCAATTCTTCGCAGATAGCCTTGATAAAAGTTGTCTTTCCGGCACCCATCTTGCCATAGAAGGCAAAAACGTTGCCATCACCCATATGCTCCAAAAATTGTTTTGCAGCAATATGAATGTTTTCTAATGAGTCAATTTTGATTTTCATATCTTCTGTATTTTGTATTTATCTCTTTCTTGGTGTCAGCGTGATGAGTGGGATGAGCATTTCTTCCATTGATATACCACCATGCTGGAATGTGTCTTTATAATATGACACATAGTAATTGTAATTATTTGGATATGCAAAGAAAGCATCGCCATAAGCGAATACATATGATGTGCTTAGATTTGGAGCTGGCAGCTGCGCCTTATGAGGCTCCTTGATGGTAAACACTTCTTTTGCATTGTAAGCGAGATTCTTTCCTAATTTGTATCGCAAGTTGGTGTTAGTATTGCGATCTCCAATAATCTTGATAGGCTTCGATGCTCTGATACTACCATGGTCGGTAGTGATTACAATCTTATAGTCACTTTGTGAAAGTTTTTTAAAGAGATCTGATAGTACAGAGTGGCGTAGCCAACTTTGAGTGATGCTTCGATATGCTGACTCATTGTTGGCCAACTCACGAACCATCTTGGATTCTGTTCGTGCATGCGACAGCATGTCAATGAAGTTGATGACTAGTACATTGAGATCATTGTTCATGCACTCGTTGTATTTGTCCATAAACTTGTCTGCTCCCAAAGAATCATTCACCTTATGATAGCTGAAACTATAATGCTTACGGAATCTATCAATTTGAGTCTTGATAAGAGGCTCCTCATTGAGATTCTTACCCTCTTCTTCATCTTCGTCCACCCAAAGGTCAGGGAACATCTCTGCAATTTTATTTGGCATCAGACCGCTGAAGATGGCATTGCGTGCATATTGTGTGGCTGTAGGGAGGATGCTCATATACATATCCTCATCGATGTCGAATAGGTCTCCTATATCGTGTGCCAGCATTTTCCATTGATCATAGCGGAAATTGTCTATAACGATGAGGAAAACCTTCTCCCCATTGTCTAGCATAGGAAAAAGATGGCTCTTGAATATATCAGGGCTCATGATAGGCTTTCCATCAATCTGCTTGCCTATATTCTTGGGATCAACCCAACTTAGGTAGTTCTTTGCGATGTATTTGGCAAATCCATTGTTTGCTTCTTCTTTCTGCATGGTCAACATCTCGGTCATCGAACTGTCAGTGTCGCTTAGTTCTAGTTCCCATTTCACTAGGCGCTTATATACCTCCATCCAGTCTTTCACATTTCGACAATCCATGATTTGCATGGCTATCTGTTGATAGTCTTGCTGGTAACCGCTTTGAGTTACCTCTGTCACGATGTCTCTGCGGTGAATATTCTTTTTGAGGGAGAGTAATATTTGGCTAGGGTTGACTGGCTTGATGAGATAGTCGGCTATTTTCGAACCAATAGCTTGGTCCATGATGTTTTCCTCCTCACTTTTGGTACACATCACGATAGGGGTGGCGGGCTGGATGTCCTTGATTTGCTGCAAGGTCTCTAGTCCGCTCAGTCCTGGCATCATCTCATCGAGGAGGATGAGGTCAAAAGTTTGTTGACGACAGAGCTCTATGGCGTCAGCGCCATTGCTTGTTGTCATCACTTCGTACCCTTTTTTCTCCAAGAAGATGATATGCGCTTTGAGAAGCTCAATCTCATCATCTACCCAAAGTAATAAACCGTTGTTCATATTGTCTAATCTTTATTTTAATATTGTAACCATCGTGGTATTCAAGCTGATGTTTAGAAACCATCGAGGTCGTAATACTCGTCTTCTAAGTCGAAGTTGTCATCTTTCTTCGTCTTGTCTTTCTTTTGCCCGTTCTCCTTTTTATGATTCTTGGGAGTTGGAGTAATATCTGTATCGTCATCAAAGATAATGATGTCACTATCTTTTTCGATAGGTTGCTTCTTTATTTCTTTCTTTGTTTCCGACGCATTATTTTCGGCAGAAGTCTTCTTTATTTCTGATTTCTTCTCGTCAGAAGTCTTCTTTTGTTTTGAAACCTTTTCCTCCAAAATTGTATCGTTTGTTGATGGGACAGAAGTGGTAGGCTTTGTCTCTGTCTTTATTTCCTCAATCGTTGTTCTTTTGTCTTCTAGAAGTTTGTTTTCTGGAACGTCAGGAATCATTATTGTAGACAGGTTTTCCTTTATGGAAGTATCGTCTTCTATGTCCAAGATGTTGTCTGAATCAGAAGGCATTCCGTTTTCTTCATCTACTTCCTCATCGCCAGCTTCTGTGGTCTCAGATTTCTTCTCTGTTACAATCTCTGTTGGTTCCCAAAGTGTATGAGAAGGAGTTATCTTCAATGATGAGAAATGCTTTTGAAAGTATTTCTCGTAATCTTGATATGTGAAAGCTCTTCCCAATAATTCTAAGTTGCTTTCGCTGATGATGACAAGGCGTGAGTTGCGTGATGCCTTAGCAACAGACTCTTGTTGAGTAATGGTACGGGCATACTGCCATGCTTCGTCATAATTCCGGAACCCCGTCAATTTCATTTGGTGCAGACCATCTTGCTCCTCGATGCTTAGGTCGAAGTTGCGGACAAGGTAATGTGTGAAGTTGAACTTGGCAACCTCGAACAGCAACTGGTTTTCATTGATGGAGTCTGGCTGATATACAAACAAGAATGCGAAGTTGGTATTTCTCTCGTCTGTAAATCCCTTGCTCTGAATGGAGTCGTTTGTATTTAGTGTTATGCTTCGGCGATTCCATACATCCTCTAAATCGAACTTGCCGCCATGGAGACGTTTGCCTGCATTGACACCGTTCACAATCATACCGGCCATTTCGCTGATACGGCTTTCTGGGTACTTCTCCACGACAGTTTTCATATCGTCGATACAACCTTTCGCATCCCCGTCGTTGAGTTTGCTAAGACCGCCGATAAACAGAAACTTGTCACGATTGGCTCCATTTGGAAATCTATCACCAGAGATACGCGCATTTTCCTTCGCCTCACTGTATCGGCTAGCTTTGAAAGCCTCGTAGGTGGCTGCGTATAGAGAGTCTTCTATGTGGACGCCAAATTGAGCGTTCTCTTTATAATATGGGTCGGTGAGGAGAGTAGTCCATTGACTCTCTGGGTAGGATTTCTTCAACTTGTCAATATAATTGTCAGCTGTACTAGGCATACCTTTCCTTGAATAGAGTAAGTACAGATGATAATAGACATCATCCATGTGCTCGAAATCTTTGTAGTTGTCCTCCAATCTTCTAAGTGCTTTCTCACTGAGTGTGAGATTGTCCAATTTATCCTTGAAGATAACGCCAGAATTGTATAGCGCATCTTCCAGCAGCAAATTGCTGGCTGCAATCTGCTCTGGTGTGAAAGGAATTTGTGCCAAGTAGTACTCTCTTTTGTGAGGATCGTTTTGGGCACTGTCCGTTACCTCTTTGATGGAGTCTTCTTTTTCGGCAACTTGTATGAGTGAGTCTCTCATCTCATCGGTCATTTCTTCGGCTCCTTCAGGGGCTGCTACTACTGTCTTGTTGATTCTTTGCCAGTTATCCACATTCTCACGCTTACCCCATAGGCGTTGGAACTGCGTCTTTCCTTGACTTACAGCTATTGGGTTGTAGAAATACCAAGCACCTTTTTGCCCCGTATTGGTTGCGGATGATGTCGTGTTTGTCTTATTGTTTCGATAGACATTATTGCCGCCGTTCATAGCTTGTTGTCTGTTGCTTTCTTGCTCGGCAAGTTTGTCTTTTTCTTCCTTTTCTTTCTTCTTGAGTGCAGAGATTACCCTATCGATGGCAGCATTGCGGTCTTTCTCGTCCATTTGGGCGAGTGCTTGTAGGGAGTCTTGTAGATGGACAGCTTCGGTATGAGGAACCAACTCGTCGAGTACCTTGGAACGGTCGGATAGCTGCTGATAGTCTTTGCGATCCTTGTCGAGTAAACCGATAGCTTCTCCATAGCATCGTTGTGCATCGCTGTATTTCTCCATTCCCCAATATAAGTCACCAAGGTGGAGTAGGAGCACACCTTTCTCGATGCCACTGCGAGTAGCCTTAGCATTACCATTCTCGTATGCAGAGATAGCATGGACGGTATCTTTCTCGTTGAGATAGATATTGCCCATGGCATAATAAACTTGGTCTAGATATTCTTTGTTGTTATCGGAACTTGCCATTCTCTTTAGTCGAGCAATCATTTTCTTGGCATTGCCTTTGGACATTACTTCCGACATGGCGATTCTGGCATTGAACTCCAGTTCGTAAGGAGGGTTGAGACGGATTACATGCTTAAAAGCCTTGTAAGCTTCCTCTCGCTTACCGATGGCAGCTTGTAACTGTCCCATAAGAAACCACTCGCGAGCTTTTTGTTTGCGTCGCATTTCATGTTTGATAACTTTCGCAAGGTAGGGAATGGCTTGTTCAAAGTCACCTATATGAATATAATAGTCTGCGTATGTGTAGTCCCATTCCTTTTGAGCACGCCAATGAATGCTGTCTCTCTGCATGTTGCGGATGACATCTTCGGCATCGTATCGCCAGTCTTGCTCAATATAACATTTTGCAAGCCAAGCTCTGGCTCTTCCATAGATGGCTGGTTGTGTGGCATATAGGCGACTCATGTAGGCGAAGGTGGCGGCTGCACCATCAAAATCACCCTTAAAGAACTGTGAACGTCCCATCAGCATCCATGCTTTCCAAAGAAATGGATTGTATTCCTTTCGATTCAACCACTCGATGTCCTTAGCTGTCTTCCTGCGGTTCTTGGTCCATTCTGGTCGCTTCTTGATGCTATGCTGGTGGATGGCTTTCTCGCATTTCAAGATAGCTGTCTCGTAATTGCTCTTGCCAAGTTCGCGACTGTTCTTGTTGGTTACGGTATAGAGAGGGATCATCTCTGTGAAGTTGTCCTTGTTGCCATTCTCCTTTTCCAAACTTCCATCGATATATGCCAAAGTACCATTATAATAGGTATTATAACGGGCATTGAAAGAATGCCACCACCTGCTCCTCGCAGTATTCTTTTGCGTGGAACAACCCGTTATTGCCAGTAGGGTGGTAAGGACGAGAAATATGATGATATGTCGATGAGAGTATAGTTTCACTATTGAAAATTTTAATTTGCTTGATAAGTTTTACTATAAAACTTGAAAAGCAATGCTTTTATTGCTTTGCAGAGGATGAAAAACAAGATGCTGATAAAAATGATGGTGGCTCCCGAAGGCACGTTGAGTATATAGCTGGCATAGAGACCGGCGAAACACTCTAACCATCCCAGTACAATGCTGTAAGCTATCATTTGCTTGTAATGATAGGTGAATAAGTTGGCAGTCATCTGTGGAATGGTCAATAGACTAATAGCCAGTACGATACCCACCATTTTGAGCGTGGCTACAATCGTCATGGCGATGAGTGTCATCATCCCATACTCTATCCATTTGACGGGCAAGTGCTGTGAACTAGCGAATGCTTTGTCGAACGATACACTTTGGATAGGGCGCAGAAGAGTGGCAAAAACCAAGATGGTTACCAATGTCAGGATACCTAACAGCCATAGGTCGGAACTCTCTATGGTTAAGATGCTTCCAAAAAGAAAAGAGGGAAGGTCGGGCATGAAGCCTGGTGTCAGAAAACAGCAGATGATTCCAACGCTCATACCTAGCGTCCAAAACATGGCGATGGCAGAGTCTTTTCTCACATCCGTCTTGGCACTGACCCATTGCACCCCGAAGGCACTGAGGATGGCGAATGCCATGGCAGATACTATCGGGTTGAAACCAGCGAATACGCCAATGCCAATGCCTCCAAAGGAAGCGTGTGTGATGCCGCCGCTGATGAATACCAGTCGGCGTGTAACAATGTAGGTACCCACAAATCCGCAGAGTATGCTGGCAAGGAAGGCACCTAGCAATGCGTTTTGGAAAAATGTATATTGTATGATATCCATTTGATAGTCGTTATGATGAATATATCAGATGAGGAGATGCCGGATGAGTTGTTCTTCACTCTTCCTTATTCGCTGAGGAATCCGATGACCTCATCTTTCAGTTGGTTGGGAAGGTTGATGCCTCTGAGAATCAGACTTCTGTTCCATCCTGCCACATCTTGGGCTTGCATGGTATAGAGAACTTCTGCAAATTCTTCCACTTCTTCGTCGCTGTAATTGTTGGCGGCTCTTCCCTTGAACCGGTCTAGTTCTTCGTCATCGTAATAGACGATGTCTTTGGTAGCTGCCTCCATCATGCATTCTTGTTCACACTTCGTGTTCTCGCCATTGCAAGTGTTGCACGAAACACCTTCCTGCAGAGGCTCTTCCTCTCCTCCCTTATGATGGGAGAGAAGACCGAGAATGGCAGAGACGAAACCAAGTGCCACAAGGGCGAGAACTAAATAAAGCATAGATAAATTATAAATGATAATTAATAAATGATAAATGGGGGCTAGTCACCTGGATGGCTATTGAATCCTTCACTCTTCACTTATCTCAAATCCTGCCTTTTTCAGGTCTTCCCAAAAATGAGGATAGGATTTGGAGACGACTTCAGGATGATTGATTTTGAGTTGAGGAAGTTTGAAGGCGATAGGGGCGAAAGCCATTGCCATGCGATGATCCTCGTAGGTGTCGATAGCTTCGTAGGAAGGATCGCATCTCTCGCCATCCCAAATCAGGGTCTTGTCATTCTCGTCTTTGATGACGTAGCCCACCTTCTTTAGTTCCTTCTTCAATGCCTCTATGCGGTCGGTCTCTTTGATTTTGAGACTAGCAAGACCTGTGAACTTGAACTTCACGCCCATCAAGCAGCAGCAAACTACAAAAGTTTGCGCCAAGTCGGGAGAACCTGTAAAGTCATAATCCAAGCGAGGCAACAAACAGCGATGTGCCTTTAAGGTCACAGTCGTTGGAGCGTTGCGATTTTCACTTTTCACTTTTTGTACCTCACTTTCCTCAAATTCTGTCTTTACCCCCAGAAGGCTAAAGATGTATTTCACTACGGAGTCACCTTGCTTAGAACCATCCATGAGTCCTTCCAGCTTCACTTCTGAGTCGAAGTTGCCATTCAATGTCATCATCTCATACCAATAGGATGAGGCACTCCAGTCATTTTCGATGAGATACTCATGCTCTTGGTAAGGTTGTGGTTTCACCACGATGGTATCGACATCGGTCCATTCTGCGGATGCGCCAAATTCTTGCATCGTCCATAGGGTCAAGTCGATGTAAGGACGCGAGGCGATTTCTCCAGTCAACTTCAGTTCCAATCCATTCTTGAGAATTGGACCAATGAGCAAGAGGGCAGAAATGTATTGTGAACTGATGTTGCCCACCACTTCGAGATGCCCACCTTCCAGTGGATGTCCTTTGATATGGAGTGGAGGATACCCTTCCTTTTCTTCATACTCTATGTCGGCTCCTAGATAGCGCAAGGCTTCTACGAGCACGCCGATAGGACGGTTCTTCATTCGCTCGGTACCCGTGAGAGTATGCTCTCCCTCTGTGGCACTGAGGAATGCGGTCATGAAGCGCATGGCTGTACCTGCCGCCTTGATGTTGATAACATCGGGCATGTCTTTGAGGGCATTGATGATAACCTCTGTGTCATCGCAATCGCTGAGATTGGATGGCTGAATCTTGCCACCTGCTATGGCGTGTATGATGAGTGCTCTGTTGCTGATGCTCTTGCTCGATGGCAAGTTGATGGTTGTGTTCAACTGCTTGGGAGCTTTTATGATGTAAGTCATTGTCTTTATTTGTTGTTCTTGTTAAATTCATGTACTTTATTTAGCCAAGACGATAGGGAGTTCTCCTTCTTCTGTTGGCAATTCCGATAGTGCCCTTGTTGTAGGGCGCACTTTCTTAGGACCAGGAATCAAGGGAGAATAGTATAGTACTTGCCTCATACGATGTACTTGCTCTGGTGTGAAGCGCATGCAATGGCAATAGTTGTAGTCCATCAAGTTGTCTGCCTGCCATTCTTGCCTGTCTCTATTGCTTCGTTTGGCTAGCTCTTGCATGGTAAATTCTGGTTTTTTGCCCAGTGCCGCTGCTTCTGTTTCCTTCTGTTTCATGTAGTCATTCAGCCATTTTGCGTATTCCACACGGTTGTAGCTTGGAGTGTCTGTACAATAGTCTGTGTCATTTTCATTGTTGGCTGGCTCAGAGTTTCCTTTCTTGTCTTTAACTTCTGAAAAATCGTGAAAAAGCCCCAAATAGTGTCCTAACTCATGTGCCAATGTCGCATTGGGGTCAGCAGTGTTATATACGTATCCCTTCGAGTTCCCTTTGTCAGTTGTATATCGAGTACCTTCATATTTCTTGTCAATATAGGCTGCATTCAAGGATACGCAATATGGAAATTCGCCAGGCTTGTTAAGTGGATAGTTCTTGCCATTTGCCAGTCCTTCTATCTCTGGATAGCCTTTCACTTGGTAGGGAAGGTTGCTGATGCCCAAGGTCTCAGAGTCATTGCTGGTCTTTTTGAATGTATAGACCATGACATTGATATAGTCATTTTGGTTCCATGAGTATTGCGCCTTGTTTTTGTCTTTCATAAACTGTTCGCAATCAAACGTGCTGTTTGATACCTTGATGTACTCCACGCCAGGTGTGCTGAGCGTTTTGCCGTTGGCATCTTTCTGTGCAAGTTCAAATACGACGTGTACATTCTCACTGGCTGTGGTGTCGAGGTTCACATTATATACATCGCCTTGGAACAACTCGTTCACGTTGTTGAGAATTTCCTTGAGCCGAATGTATTCGATGTATTGTGATTTGTTGTAGGGGTCATCGTAGAAGACATGGAAAATGACGGGCAGATGATAGACGTAGTCATCACCGGTGATGATGTCATTGTCTCTGTCCTGTCCATTTTCGGTGATAGGAGAGTCGCCAATGATTCCATCGGAATCCTTGCATGATAGGAGCCCGAATGTGCTCATAAGCATGAGAAATAATAAAAGGTGTTTCATAAGCATACCTTATTAATATATATATGATG